>Ga0187887_10000839_pt1 | contig 28606 bp, 18 predicted proteins | sample June2016WEW_7_10_FD_132977 | JGI IMG/M metagenome (GOLD analysis project Ga0187887, IMG submission 132977) | Peatland microbial communities from SPRUCE experiment site at the Marcell Experimental Forest, Minnesota, USA - June2016WEW_7_10 | ecosystem: Environmental > Terrestrial > Soil >... | reverse complement strand
GCGCGACGACGGCGATCATTCACGAGGCTATTTTGGGCCGTGCGCCGTCCCCCGCCAGCGCCGTGAATCCGCAGATTCCCCCCGAACTGGACCGCATCATCGACAAGGCGCTGGAGAAGGACCACGACCTGCGTTATCAGCATGCGGCGGACATGCGCGCGGATCTGAAGCGGTTGAAGCGGGATACGGATTCGAGCCAGCCGCGCCTGGTCACCGCGCCCGCCACCCCTGCCGTTCCGGTTCAGCATACGTTCCGCTGGGCCTATGCGGCAGGCGCCGTGGCGATCGTTGCGGGAGCGGCCGTATTCTGGCTCACCCGTCCGCTGCCGCCCCCGCGAATAACCGGCATGGTCCGGATCACCAACGATGGCCGGCCAAAGTATGGACCACTGCTCACCGACGGTTCACGGCTGTTTTTCAATTCCGGCTCCACCGCGACGGAAGCCTATCAGGTATCGGTGAAAGGAGGCGAGTCAGTCGCTCTATCCGTGCCAATGAAGGATGCAATAACAGTGGACATTTCTCCGGACCGTACGGAGTTGTTGCTGTGCCGGCATCCGAGCTTCTTTGCGCCTTGTGAGCTTTGGGCCGCGCCATTGCTGGGCGGCCCCGCGCGGAGGCTGGGCGATCTCGCCGCGCAGAACGCGGCAGCGGCCTGGTCCCCGGATGGCCGGCAGATAGTTTATGCGAGACATGGAGAATTGCATATCGCGCGCAGCGACGGCACGGAAGTTCGCAAGCTGGCGACGCTCACCGGTGCTCCTTTTTTTCTGCGGTGGTCGCCGGACGGGAGCCGAGTCCGCCTCTCCATTATGGCGGGCGGTAAGACATCGCTTTGGGAAGCGCGGGTTGACGGAAACCGTGCGTACCCGCTGCTTCCCGGCTGGAATCCATCATTGTCTGCGAGTTGCGGTAAGTGGACTCCGGATGGGAAGTATTTCGTCTTCCTGACGAGCGAGAAGGTGCCCACGGGAGCTGAATGGAAAGCAGCGTTGGGAATCGTCAGCCTCGGGGCGCTGCGCGAGAAAGTGGCATTGTTCGAGTGGCCCAGGCGCGGACCGTTCCAGTTGACCAACGGCCCGCTGGCGGTATTTTTCCCCTCTCCAAGCGCCGACGGAAAACGGTTGTTTGTCGCTGGTTACCAGGCGCGCAACGAATTTCTCCGTTACGATCTGAACTCCGGTCAACTCTTTCCCAAGTTCGGTGACATATCGGGGACGGACCTTGAATTCTCCAAGGATGGAAGATGGGTTGTGTACGTTTCTGTGCCGGATCTATCGCTTTGGCGTAGCGCAGTTGACGGCAGTCAGCGCCTGGAATTGACTTCACCTCCCATGCAGACCGCCATGCCTCACTGGTCTCCGGATGGGAAGCAGATTGCATTCTCAGCGGCGCGCGAGGCAGACCCGGCGCGGATTTATGTGGTATCCATGGATGGCGGCGCCCTCCAGCAGGTGACCAACGGAGAGAGCGGGAAGGAGGGCGACTTCGACCCGTCCTGGTCGCCGGACGGAGCCTCGCTGGCTTTCGGCGGTTACTCCACGAAGACGGACCCGGCGCCAATTCACGTGGTGGACCTGCAGTCGAGGCGCTTCTCAGCCCTGCCGGGTTCGGAGGGGATGTGGTTTCCCCGCTGGTCGCCCGACGGGCGTTTCATCGCAGGTCTCTCCAGGTCTGGTCCGAGGACCGTGCTCTACGACTTTCAGATCCGGAAGCAATCCGAGCTTTCGAGCGTAATGAGCGGTTGGCCAGGCTGGTCCCCGGAGGGTGATTTCCTGTTCTACAGGACTTTCGGTAATGACGCTTCCTGGTGGCGTGTGCGCATACGCGACCGGAAGACAGAGCGCATCCCGATCCCGAAGAACATACGGGTGACTGACTGGTTCGCACCGGCTTTCAACAATTCCCTCATCACTGCGCACCGCGTCGGCACCGACGAAATCTATGCCCTCGATTGGGACTCGCCGTGAGGCTGTACGATGAAGGGTACGTATGACTCCCGAACGGTGGCAGCGCGTCAAGGCTCTGTTCGAGCGGGCTCTCGACCAACCTCCCGCCGCGCGCGACGCCTTCCTCCCCGAAGCGGGTGAAAGCCCCAGCATAGTAGCTGAGGTGCGCAAGCTGCTTGCGGGCGATGCCCAGGCGGGGAGCTTCCTCGCCGATGCCACCTCCGCGGAGTCCCTTGCCGCGCCGCTCCTGTCACCCGGCGACCTGGTGAGCGGACACTACCGCATCGTGAGCCTGCTGGGGCAGGGCGGCATGGGTATCGTCTACCAGGCCGACGACCTGGTGCTGTCGCGCCCGGTGGCGCTGAAGTTTCTTCCCGGCGGTTTGTCCGGAACTCCGCAAGGACTGGAACGGCTGAAGCGGGAGGCGCGCGCCGCCGCCGCTCTGAATCACCCCAATATCTGCGTGGTCTACGAAATCGGCGAGCATCAGGGGCAGCCCTTTATCGCCATGGAGCTTCTGGAAGGGCACACGCTCAAGCACCGCATCGGGACTCAGCCGTTGCAGACCGGCGACCTGCTGGATTGGGCCGTGCAAATCGCCGACGGGCTGGAGGCGGCGCACCAGGCGGGGATCGTGCATCGCGACATCAAGCCGGCCAACATCTTCATCACCACACGCGGGCAGCCCAAGATTCTCGACTTCGGCCTGGCCAAGGTTGCCGCGCCGATGGCGCGCGCCGCCGCCGCGTCGGACCCCACCAGCCTGCCCACCGTGGAGTACCCCACGACCCCCGGCGTGGTGGTCGGGACCGTTCCCTACATGTCGCCGGAGCAGGCGCGCGGCGAAGAACTGGATGCGCGCACGGATCTGTTCAGCTTCGGCGTGGTGCTCTACGAGATGGCCACCGGACGCCAGCCCTTCGGCGGCAAAACCATGGCGGTGATATTCGACGCCATCTTGAACCGCGCGCCGGAACCGCCGCTTCACCTCAATCCGGCGCTGCCGACGGCCGTGGAGCGCGTCATCGCCAGAGCGCTCGAAAAGGACCGCGACCGGCGTTACCAGTCGGCCGCCGTCCTGCGCACGGACTTGAAGGGCGTGATCGCCAGTCCCGGTCTCCACCCGTCCGGCATCGCTGTGGCAAGACAACTGCGGAGGCCCCCGGCTTGGTGGATCGCCTTTGCCGCCATCCTATTTTTGGCGGGTGTTTGGGTTGTCGGGAGATTCATCGCCGGGCATGTCGAAACTCGTCCGGCTGTGCCCGCAACGGCGCCTGCCAGCATCCTGGCGGTGCTTCCTTTTCGCGGTGGGGAGAACGGAGCTTCGCAGGACTATTTCGCCGACGGCATGACCCAGGCGCTGATCACCCGCCTCGCCAATTTGCGAAATCTACGCGTCGTGTCGTTCGCCTCCGAAGCCGGCGGGTACAGAGAAACCGCCGCCTGGACCGCAATTCGCAAGAACCAATCCATCAACGGGGTTCTGACCGGAACCATTCAACGGGCCGGCGGCCGCATCCGGGTCGACGCGCAGTTGATCGATCCCAAGACCCGGGCGGTACATTGGGCTAACAGCTATGAGCGCAGCATCGAAGACGTTCTGTCTCTGGAATCGGCGGTCGCCGAAGCCATCGCCGGCGAGATCCAGGTTAGCGTCACCGCCGGCGATCGGGAACGCCTCCGGCAGCGGCGCCCGGCCAACCCGCAAGCCTTGGACGCATATCTGCGCGGCCGATACTTCTGGAACCGGCGCACGGAGGACGGACTGAGGCGCGCCGCGCAATACTTTCAACAGGCGATTGCCGCCGATCCCATTGATGCGCTGGCCTACGCGGGGTTGGCGGATTCCTACGCTCTGTTGGGGTCCATCGGCACGGACGGCATGCTTCCCACCAAGGCTATGCCGCTCGCCAAGGCCGCCGCGCAGAAGGCCATCGAACTGGAGCCGGGCTTGGCCGACGGGCACATCTCTCTGGCTTACGTGATGCTGTCTTACGACTGGGATCTGCCCGGCGCGGCTCGCGAGTTTTCCCGCGCTTTGGATCTGAACCCGAACTCCGCTACGGCGCACCACTGGTACAGTCACTACTTCATGGCCGCCGCCGACCTCCCCAAAGCTACGGAACAGATGCGCCAGGCGCTGCAACTCGAGCCGCTATCTCCGAGCATCAACATAGGCATTGGCTGGTGTCTCTACTACTCCCGGCAGTACGACCAGGCCATCGAGCAATTCCGTTCGGTGGTGGAGATTGATCCCACCCTCCCACTGGCGCACCAGACCCTGGGGATGGCCTATCAGCAGAAGGGCGCGCTGCACCAGGCCATCGACGAGTACAAGCGTGCGGCGGCGCTGTCGGGCAACAGTCCGGCTTCGGTAGCCTCGCTGGCGAGCGCCGAGGCCGCGGCAGGAAGGCTCGCAGAAGCCAGGCGGGAGTTGGGCCGGCTGGAAGAGATGTCGCGCACCCGTTACGTTCCGGCCTTTTACTTTGCGACAATTCATTATGCGATGGGCGATATGGCGAAGGCATTCCAGTGGGGTTGGAAAGCGGCGGGGGAGCGCTGCGACTACCTGATGTATCTGCGTGTCGAGCCGCGCGTTGGCAAACTGGCGGGCAACCCGGATTTCATCCGCGCTATGGCAAGCCTCCATTGATGCGCCGTTTTCTCCAGATCGCCGTGCTGGCCTGCGGGGCCATTGACGCATGCTGGGCGGCGCGATGCACCACCGTGCTCGATCCTGCCATTCTGCGCGAATACGACAACTACGTGGCTGCCGCGGAGCGGGCCATGCCCAGCCGGTTCGATTCGGGCGAACTGTCGTGGGTGCCGGCGCGCGCATCCGGACAGGCCGCCGCTTCGCTCGCAGCCGGCAAACTGGTTCGATCCAACATCAGCGATGCCGCCCTGAACCAGCGCATCGCCGGACAAAACGGAGCGGTGATCCACTGGATCGGCGCCATCCGCATTCCCGGTGCGAGCCTCGCCGATCTCAGATCCGTGCTCGAAGATTACGGCAGCTACGATCGCATCTACCGGCCGCTAGTCTTTGCCTGCCAGAGCAAACGGACGGCGGATGGGCCCGACGCCGTTTACGATGTCATTATGGGGCTGCGTAGCGCGTTCCGCTTCGTCTCTCTCTTTCCGCAGCACTATGCGTTTCAGGTGACCGGGCGTATCGGCTACAGCGGCGCGGACCCGGGCGGCGCGACCGTGTTGCGCGTCCACCTGGGGGCCAGCGAAATTCGCGAGTCCGACAGTGGCGAGCCAGGGCACAGCGACTTCCTCGAGCCGTATCACGACCACGGGATCATGTGGGCGCTCAACGCCTACTGGCGCGCGCGCCGCCGCGGACCGGATATCTACCTGGAGTTCGAGAGCATCACCCTGGCGCGGTCCGTGCAGGCGTTTGCCTGCACGCTCGGCTTCATTCCGGTTCCTAAAGCGGCCGTATCGGCAGCCATGGAGTCGCTGCCGCAGGACACCCTCACCGTGATTCTCGAGGCGACCAGGTCGGAATGCGAGCGGAGAGCCTCGCGGCCGTCCCGGAGCGTGTCAGGCCAATGAGTACGGCACGGCTTTCCGACTCTTTGGCCAGGCTTGGACTGCGGCTTGTCGCGCGGCCATTGTTCCGCATCCGCATTCTCGGCAGTGAACACATTCCGTCCCATGGGCCGGCTATGCTGGTTTCCAATCACCTCACTTACCTGGATGGATTCCTGATCGGCTCCTGCTTGCGCCCGGTACTCCGATTCCTGGTGTGGAAGCCCTACTATGATCACAAACTGCTCACCTGGGGTTTCCGGCTGGCCAAAGCCATCCCCGTCTGGACCAAGCCTCACAGCGCCGGGCAGGCCATTCGGCGGGCCCGCGCCGCATTGGCTCGCGGCCAGGTTCTCTGCGTTTTCGCCGAGGGCTCCATCAGCCGGACCGGGGATCTGCTTCCGTTCCAGCGCGGGTTGGAAGCCGTCGTCCGGGGTCTGGATGTGCCCGTGATTCCGGTGCATCTCGGCGGATTGTGGGAAAGCGTGTACAGCTTCGAGGGCGGACGGTGCTTCTGGAAGCGGCCGCGCACTTTAAGGCAGCCAGTGGTCATCTCGTTTGGCGCTCCCATGCCGTCATCGTCGACGGCACATGAAGTTGAGCAGGCGGTGGTGCGACTCAGTGCCAAGGCTGAAATCACCACTGCTTCGACGTCAAAATCATGAGCGGCGTTTCCGCGTTGCTTCGGCGTAGCGCAGACGATCGTTGTTTGTCGTTTGCGCACCTTGCTCGAACTCGGCTGGCCACGAAAAACGATGGCCTGCCCCACTGCCCCACAGCTAATCTGCTGCACAGTTTCCGCTAGCAGGATGCTGAAAAAGGCTCTCACAGGCTGAAGCCTGTGCCACCAAGTGCCGCTAAGTCATTGATAACTAGCATAAGGAAAGGCTTCCCGCACGTCGTAGTCCTCCGGTACCAGCCTATCGCCCGCCTATCCTATCTATAGGCAGCATTGTGTCCCCACCAGCGCGGACTGAGGATATATGTATCGGAGAAGATCTGCTTTTCGGGGAGGCGGATCTGCCTACATCGTATGTCGCCTCCTTGCATAATGGCCGACCTTGAGCAGACTCGCTTTCCGCGAGCCGAAGGAACCGTCGCGAGACACCGCTCCAAAGCGTCCTATCTTTTGTGCCTCGCGGGCGTCCTGACCTACTTGACCTTGGCCGCGTCCGCGCAAGCCCAACAATACACTTTCCGCTATTACGGAACGGAGGAAGGCCTCACGAACCTGGCGGTCAAGGTACTCTTTCAAGATCGCACCGGCTTCCTATGGGCTGCCACGGAAAACGGCGTGTTCCGCTACGATGGCCAGCGCTTCCGGCGTTACGGGCCGGCCGAGGGTCTCCCCCGCGAGATAATCGTAAGTCTGGGCGAAGCGCCGGACGGGCGTCTGCTGGCGGGCTGCCGGTCGGGGCTCTACTGCCTGCGCGGGGAGCGCTTCGAGAATCTGCCTCTGCCTGGCGCCGGTACTGTAAACACTTATAGCGGGATTCAATCCGATGGCAAAGGTCGAACCTACATCGCCACCGGGCGCGGCCTGGTGGTGGCGACCAATGCGATCGGAGGAGATAAGCCGGCTTTCCGCCTGCTGCCCACGCCAGAGCGAGCGGGCGGTGCCGATGCCCACGGGGTGTTCATTGAGAGCGGCGTCGTGTGGTACGGCTGCGGCGCCCGTCTGTGCCGGATGACAGCAGATGGCGTTACTGTTTTTGGCGAGCCGGAGGGCCTTCCCTCTGGACGGTGGACGTGCATCCGCCGGGATGGCCGCGGCGATCTCTGGTTAAGCGACAAACGACGGTTTGCCGTACTCAGGCGGGGAAGCGCGCTCTTCGACGCATCGGGCGCAATATTTCCACCCACTGCCGGCGGCGGTCAGTTGACGGTGGACGCCGAAGGTAAACTATTAGTCCCCACGATCCAGGGTCTGATTGTCGTCGATGGCCAGCGCCGCATGGAAGTCGGCAAGCGAGAGGGGCTATTAGCGCCAGTTTATTCGGTATTGCAGGATCGGGAGGGCTCCATTTGGCTGGGTCTGGCAGGCCGCGGCCTGGCTAGGTGGCAGGGTTATGGCGAATGGGAGGGTTTCGCTCCGGACACTGGACTGGAGAGCGAGTTGATCTACGAGATCTTACCGCTTAGCGATGGTTCGTTGTGGGTCGGTACCGAAAACGGCCTGTTTCGGGGCCGCAAGACCGGTGACCGGTGGGTGTGGAGCAGACACCCGGCGGTTGGCAAGATTCCTGTGCACGCCGTGCGTTTGGATCGCGGCGGAAACCTGTGGCTCGGCACGGAGGGCTACGGTGTCGGCCGCCTCGACGCGCGCACCGGCAGGCTCGAATGGTTCCGAAAGGACCGCGGACTTGCAGGCGAATACCCCGCTTCCCTGGTGGTGGACCGGTCGCAGCGCGTCTGGGCGGCAACCGAACTCGGTCTGTTTGTGGCGCAGCCTTCCCAGAAGCGATTCGAACATGTTGACGGCGTTCCGTCGGTGCGCTGCTGGGCGGTGGCCGAGACGCCTGACGGGGAAATCCTGGCCGGGACGGCCAACGGCTTGTTCTGGCTATCGGGAGGCAGATGGCGCCGCATCTCGATGGCGGATGGGCTGCGGCACGATTTGATCCTGGCGATCAACGCGTCCAAGCCGCACGAAATCTGGGTGGGCTACTGGTTCTCCGGCACCGTAACCCGGATTCGGGTTGACGGAGAGCGCCTCTCGATGACCCACTACGGCCGCGAGGCCGGTCTGCGGGGAGAGCTGACTTACTTCCTCGGTTTCGATGCCCGCGGCCAGCTCTGGGCGGGCACCGATCAGGGCGTGAAATCCTGGGATGGAGAACATTGGAAGCAATACGACCAAAACGACGGGCTGATTTGGAACGATTGCGACCTCGGCGCCTTCGCGGCCGGGCCCGATGGCGCGGTTTGGCTTGGCACCAGCAGCGGCCTCTCGCGTTTCAAACCGAGCCGCGTCAAACGCCAGGCGCAGCCTCCGTCCGCGGTATTTACGAGACTCATATTGGGTCATACCACGCTCGAGAACGGCCGCTACGTCTCGATGGAACACACAGCGAACTCCCTGGCGGTGCAATACTCCGCGTTCACCTTCGCCCATGAAAGTTCGCTCCTCTTCCGTTATCGGCTGCAGCCGCTCTTCAGGGAATGGCGGGAAACCACGCTCCGGGAACTGCAGTTTCCAGAATTGCCCGCCAACGACTACCGGCTGGAGGTGCAAGCGCGGGACGGTTCGGGCGAGTGGAGTGCGCAGCCTGCCGTGTTCGCCTTCAGAATCCGGACGCCCTGGTGGCAATCCTGGTGGTGTCAGGCCCTCATGACCGCAGTGGTCTTTGTGCTCCTTTGGATGGCTTGGCGCTGGCGGGTATTTCATCTGGTGCGGCGCCAAAGGGAGTTGGAACGGGCAGTCGCCGACCGCACGCAGGAACTGCGGAAGGAGAAACACGAACTGCTGCTGGTCCGGGAAATCCTGCGTGAGAAGGCCATCAAGGACGGCCTGACCGGATTGTTCAACCGGAACGCTTTCTTCGAGATTTTGGAGAAGGAATTCGAGAGGGCCAGGCGTGAGACCCGAACGCTTGCGCTGATCATGGCGGACGTTGATCTATTCAAGACAGTCAACGACACACACGGGCACTTAGCCGGAGATGCCGTTCTCCAGGAGTGCGCCAGCCGTATTCAGCGGTCGGTGCGGTCCTACGACACCGTCGGGCGATACGGAGGAGAGGAACTAACGATCCTGATAGCGGGATGCGAGCCGGAAGAAGTTGCCGAGCGGGCGGAGACGATGCGGCAATCGATCGCGCAACGCCTCTTTGCCACGCCGGCGGGCGATGTCTCGGTGACCTGCAGCTTCGGCGTGGGCACCACCACCGGCACGGAAACAAGTGTGCAAGATCTGGTAGCGGCGGCCGATCGCGCGCTCTATGCCGCCAAGGAACGCGGCCGCAACTGCGTGGTTTTGCTGAGTGGGGGCCATCTCGGCACGCGCCCACTCACGCCCATCGGCGCTGCGCTGAGCGCGTAACCCCGTGGTTCGGTATGCCGGAAACTCATGGTCGGGATCGAGCACGCCCGTTGGCGCGCGAGAAGGCATCTCGCAGGATGGAGTGTCCGGCCCACCTGAGAAGTGCCTTGCCGGTTCCAAGGAACAAGAGGGACTAGTGTAGTGCGTCGCGCAGATCGACGATTATGTGCACACCGTGGGGCAGGCTATTCAGCCCGCGGACCCGCTCTCTAGCGGGTCCAGCCGCCTGAAAGGCGGCTGCGGCCAAGATTGGCCGCCCCACCGGCCGCGGGCGGATTGCCGCACCCGCTCAAGCCATGTGACCGTCGATTAGCAGGACCGGGTTCGTTCGCGGTTCTTTGGCGTTGGGCGCGCCAGTGACGCCGGGCACCAGCGGCGCCTGCTCCATTGCCGGTCCGCGACCCGCGTGCTGGGGTATGTGGATGGTGAAGGTCGAACCTCTGCCGGGTTCACTAGCGACGGTGATGGCGCCGCCCATGAGTTGGCAAAATCCTTGGCTGATGGAAAGTCCCAGGCCCGTTCCCCCGTAGTGACGAGCCGTCGAGGCATCTACCTGCGAGAAGGGCCGGAACAGTTTGTGGAACTGATCCGGGGCAATTCCGATGCCGGTGTCCGAGACGCGCCATTCGATTGACTCCGCGCCATTGGCGGTTACCGGGACGACCTCCACACGAATGTTGCCGTTTTTGGTGAATTTACAGGCGTTGCTCAACAGGTTGTAAAGGCTCTGCCGGAACTTCGTTACATCCACATACATCGGGGGAAGGTTGGGAGCGCAGTGCACACTCAGCGTGTTGCCGTTCTTCCGCGCCAGCGGCGCCATGGCGGACGTCGCGTCCTCCAGGATCTGGGTGGGCAAGGCGTGCTCCCACAGCAGTTCCGTTTTTCCGGCTTCGACCTTGGATAGATCCAGCACCTGGTTGATCAGGCTTTCCAGGTGCTTGGCCGCCGCGGTGATGCGCGTCAGGTCCGCAGCCGGCCCTTGCTCGTGCTTGACCTCGGCATCCTCGCGCAACATTTCGCTATAGCCGATGATGGCGTTCAGTGGAGTACGCAGCTCGTGGCTCATGTTGGCCAGAAAGGTGCTCTTGGCGCGGCTGGATTCCTCGGCAGCCTTCTTCGCGGCGAGCAGATCATCCTGCACGCGGCGGCCCGCCGCGATCTCGCCGCGCAGTTCCGCCTCACGGAGTAGCACCCGAAAGGTTGCTGTGCCGGCCGCGATCAACATCGCAGCGATGATAAGGATAATCGCACTCAGCCAGGTTTGCAGCCAGTACCCGGTCTCCGCCACACCTTGAGAGAAGCGTACTTCCAGGGGCGTCAGTTCGCGGTTGATACGTTCGGTTTCAGCTAGAGTCTCGTTGACGACATCCTGTTTCACGGTGTGCGACAAGATGCGTTGGTGCAATCGCTCGGCATCTGTCTCGAGCGCTATAATATGCCGTTCCGCTTCCGCCCAAATCGCTATGGCTTTGGCCGGCTGCGGTTGCGAGCCGAGATGGCGGTAGAGCCAGATCATCCGGCCTCGGTCTCTCTCGTCGATACCGGCTTCGGCAATAGCATGGTTGAGGATGGCCGGATCATAGAGCGGCAGGTCCATTTGCTGGCGGGCCCTACGACACGCTAACGGTATCGCAATGGCGGCTCGAAACCGTTCATAGTCGGCGTCGGAGCGCGTTTGCGTGTACCGCATCAGGTTCAGAATGGCATCCTTTTGACCCTTGGACCATAATGCCTCCGCCTGCGTGTAGCCGCGCGCCGCGGACAACATTTCCATGCACATAATGGCAACGAATGCGAAACTGGCAATGACTACGAGCCAAGCCCCACAAATCATTGCCAAACGAATCTTGTTTGGACCAGCGGTTCGGCGATGGCTTTCCTCTTCGTGGCGGCACACAGCCCCGGTTTGCGGCGTTTGACGATCCGACATGGTAGTCGCTCCAGGGTATGGCGTGACGCTCAACTCCGAGTCTTGAACGTCAAGGACGCCCGGCTGCAAATGCCTCGACCCCGAGCATGCCCTTCTGGCTCAAAGCATACATACTGGCCCGTAAAGAGGGTCATATTCAAGAGAGCCGGGTCCGAATATAGCAAGATGATACCGTGAGTTACGGCCGAAGGCTAGATGAACTTTGGTTATGGGCGGGCAGCGGCGCTATCAACGCGCGGGTTCGTAGAACTTCCAGTTCGACACGAACCCCGTATTGAGCGGCTGCTTGGTCAGACTGGCGCGCACCATCTCCACCGGAATCGCGTTCATTTTCAGAATCGCGTCGTGGAAATCACGATCGGACATTTTCCCCGCGCCCACCAACTCCTGGTGCAGCGCGCGAAACTGCAGCGCGCCCAGCATATACGCGACCTGATACAGCGGCCCATAGTAGCCCGACTCGAACGAGCGGCGCACTTCGCCGGCCGCGTTTTCGCGCTCGAATCCGACGCGGTTCACCAGAAAGTCCACGCACTCCTGCGCGGTCATTTTGCCCAAGTGAAAGCTCAGCGAGAAGATGATGCGCGCGCAGCGGTGCATGCGCCAGAACAGGGCCCCGATGCGATCTTCCGGCGTCTTGGTGAAGCCCTGGTCCCATAGCAGCATTTCCCAATGCAGCGCCCAACCCTCCACCGAAAACGGCGTGTCGAAGATGCGGCGATACGGCCGGTAGCGTTCGTCCATGAATTCCTGCAGGAAATGGCCGGGGATCACTTCGTGAAACGCGGTGGCGCGCGAGAAGTGTTTATTGTTGCCGCGCATGCCCATGAGCTTCTGCTCCTCGGTCATGCTCTCAACCGGATACGAAACGCTCAGCACCGAGCCGCCGGTGAAGAACGGATTGATGCGCTGCCGCTCCGGCGTCATCATCTCCATGCGCCAGGTCTGCGCTGCTAGCGGAGGCACCGTCACCAGGTTGTGCGCCCCGACGAAATCGATGGCTTCTTCGACCAGCCCCAGGATGAAGGCCGGCTGCTGTCCCGGCGGTACGTAATCGGATTTCACGTGCTCCAGCGCCTTCTTCCAATCGTCGCCATACCCCAGTTCGCGCGAGGCGCGCAGCATCTCGGCGTCGCACCAGGCGAACTCGCGGTTGGCAATCTCGACGATCTCCTCGGGCGTGTAGGGAATCATCTCGTAGGCCAGTTCGCTCACCAGCATGTCGCGACCCACCGCATCGCCGACGATGGTGTCGCGGTCGCCCGGCTTGATCCCGGCCAGCTTCTCGCGAATCAGGATGGCATACTTCTCCATGGCGGCCGCGCTCTTCTGATATGGCTCGGTCACCCACCAGGTGAATAGCGGATCGTAGCCGTTGTAGAATTCGAACCAGCCTTTCATCGTGTCGCGCAGGCGGTCCACCGTGCGCGCCGCGCGGAATGCGGCTGTTTTCGCGACCTTGATCTCCGCCCCTTTGGCCGGCTCGTTAATGCGCTTGGAGAGATCCTCCATCTGCTTGGAGATCTGTTCCAGTGTGGACGCGGCCGCCGACGGGTCCAGCGGATCGACACGCTGCCGGGCCTCCTTCAGTTCGATGATGGCGGGCGCGAATGGGACCAGTTCCGCGATCTCCGCCGAACGCTTCCGGTTCAGGTCGAGCTGCCGAATTTCGTGGTCCAGCTTATTGCGGAAGAGAAGATAGTCGATGCGGCCTTCCTGCGGCAGGCCGTCGAACTGGATCTGTGCGAGCGCGGCCCGCCACGCTTCGTAGAACTGGCGCATGACCCGCTCCGTGATGGGAGAGAGTTGCACATCGTAGTACCGGCTCAGGCTCCACAGGTCGCTGGAATATCTTTCCAGCAACGGTCCCAGATCGGCCGGCGCCGGACCCATGATCTCGCGCACGTCGGGAGCCCGGTACGGTGTGGGCGGTGGACGGCGGGTGGGCTGGGCGCACACGAGCGCGGCGGCCGTGAGCAGGGTGGCGATGGTTCTGGCTGCTTGGCTATTCATCCTATAGATGTTGATAGCACGATATCGCCGCTGGAGGGCGGGATTTATCCCGCGCGGGGCTTTAGCCCCGCGTCTGGCGAGTACGGTATCCGAATAAGAAGAGGCCGACGTGGACGTCGGCCGCAGGCGTGGACGCCCGCCCCACAGGACTGGACTCACGTCCCGCCTAAGGATTAACCGTGATTCTGCACACCGAAAAGTTGACAATGCTGCTGGTGGTAGACGAGGCAATAGCCTGCACGCGGGCCAAATAGGTCCCAGGTGCAACCGCCGCTCCAGCGCCGGTTTTTCCGTTCCAGGTTACGCTCTCTCCCGGCGCCAGGACCATTTTATAACCGTGCAGCGTCCGGATCACATCCACGGTGGGCGTGACATCGCTATCCTGGATGATCTCCACCAAGGTGAAGGAGTTGGCCGCGATTGCGTACTTGATGCTCGTCGACTGGCCCGCCGAGATCGAGATTGTGTTTGGCGTGGCAACCGGCTGGTACAGAATCGGAGGCGTTGTCGCGGGAACGTATGGGTACGGGGTGTACGTGTCGCCCAACAGGATGACGTTGTTGGTATTCGGCGGTCCCAGACCCGCTTGCGATGCATAGCCCAGATAAATCACGGAGTTTTGCGCAAACTCCATGACATTCAGCCCCACCCGGTCCACTGCCACGGGATTCAGGCCTGCCAGCACCACGTTCGTGGCCACCGGGTTTCCGCCCGTGGGGCCTTCGCCGTCCATCCCCCAAACGCCGTCGATCACGGCGAAATCGATGGGCCGAATCATGTTGAGATCGATGATCGACTGATTGATGCTGCGAAGATGCAAGTCGTGGCGCGGAAGATCTGTCTCGACCGGTGGGGCATAAGCTGTCTCGGAAGCCAGGCCCACCAGGTTTTTCATGGAAAGCGTGACTACCGCTTCCTGGTGGGTCTTCATTTTGCCTACGCTGATAAAGAAAGTATTCGGCTGCAGCAACAGCGACGGAACCCACATCTGCTGATAGGCGGAGCCGCCGCCCGGAACCGGGGTCAAAACATAGGTCCCCGTCACCAGGTTCACCAGTTGCACTTGCGGATAAGCCTTCTTGGTAAAGATCGCCCCGTAACCGCACGGACCCCAGTACGGCTGGTTTCCAGGGAGTGGAGCTTCGATAAGCTGAATCTGGGTCGCTCCGGCCGCGATGCACAAATCCACGACGGCCTGCACCACCTGCGGATCGGTCGTGGCGCCGGAGGAGGACGGCTTGGGAACCACCAGATTCGGCTTGATCAACACCGTTTGCCCGGCAAGGCTGGTGGGAAACTGCCCGCTGGCGGACAAAGCCACCGACGCCGCGGTATACGGATCGCTGGAATAGCCAACGCCTACCTGGTAAGTGGTTGCGCTTTGCGCTTTGGCGCCGGCCAGCAAGGCTGAGTTGGCCGCCAGCAGCCCTATGAACGACCGCCGGTCCATCCCGGAAACCGCGGGCCTGGCGCTTTTCTTGCCTGGATCGGTCTCGTCAACGCGATACTTGCACATCTACGTTCCCCCCTGTCCTGCCTATGATAGCTGGCCCTGTGCATAAACTACAAGCTGTTTCCAGTACCCAGTACCTAGTTGCCCGGCGTGGCGCAGACGATCGTTGTTTGTCGTCTGCGCACCGTGCCCGAACTCGGCAGGCTACGAAAAACGATGGCCTGCCCCACAGCTAATACGCTGGGCACCGGAGCACCCATTACCCTCCCGGCACCTGCTATACTGGACAGCGGATGGTTTTTAACCACCCCGCACTGCGGACATCCTGTTTACCAACCGGCCGCCAAGCACCGGCCGTTATCCCCTGTTTGCGTTTTGCAGCTCTTGGAGGTACCCACACACCAACTCAATGAAATCCAGTGTGCAAATCAGCCGAGGCATCGAAAGCCTGTTCGGCACCCGCGATGAAAACATCCGGTTGATCGAATCGGGCCTCAAAGTGAACACCCAACTCATCGACAACCTGTTGGAAATCGAAGGCGAAGCCGAAGCCGTTTCTCGCGCCGCAACCATTCTTGAAGATTATGTGGCGCTCGTCCGCGAAGGGCACGTCTTCAATAACGGCGACCTGAACAGCTACCTTCGCGTGGTCACCGAAGACCCCGAGGTTAGTTTCCGCGCCCTGGTCCAAAGCGGCCGCCAGCGCAATTTCGGCAAGAAGATGCTGGCGCCCAAAACCCCGAATCAGCGCCGCTACCTGGAAGCCATCGAGCGCAACGACCTGGTCCTCGGCGTCGGTCCGGCCGGCACAGGCAAAACCTACCTGGCTGTGGCCATGGCGGTTTCCGCGCTGCTTTCGAAGCGGGTCTCGCGCATCATTCTCACGCGCCCCGCCGTGGAAGCCGGCGAACGCCTGGGCTTCCTCCCCGGCACCTTGCAGGAAAAGGTCGATCCCTACCTGCGCCCGCTCTACGACGCCTTGTTCGACATGATGGAATCCGAGAAGGTCGACAAACTGCTGGAGCGTAACACTATCGAGGTGGCGCCCATCGCCTTCATGCGCGGCCGCACGCTCAACGATAGTTTCATCATCCTCGACGAAGCCCAGAACAGCACCACCGAGCAGATGAAGATGGTGCTCACCCGCACCGGCTTCAACTCCAAAATGGTGGTCAACGGCGACATTACCCAGATCGATCTTCCGCCGGGCAAGCGCAGCGGCCTCATTGACGCGCTGGAGGTGCTGCGCGGCGTGGAAGGCATCAGCTTCGTGCAGTTCGATGAGCGCGACGTTGTCCGTCACAACCTGGTGCAGCGCATCGTGAAGGCTTACGAGCGCTATAACGAAGCGGTGGGCGCCGGACGCCAGCTTAGCTTGAAACTGACCGAACCACCCGCCGAAGCGGCTCCCGATACATGTCTGCCTCCGACGACAATATAGTTTTGTTCCGCCGCGCCCCGGCGGAACTGAGCCGCCGCAACCTGGAACGCTTCGCCCGAACTTTGCGCGGCGAAGTCGCCAAAGGCGCCGGCTTCACCTGCCTCATCGCCGGCGACGCCGCACTCCGCCGCCTCAACCGCGACTTCCTCGGCAAGGACTATCCCACCGACGTCCTCTCGTTCCCGAATGCCCAATCTACCGCATTCCTCGGCGAAATCGCCATCTCCGCCGCCCGCGCCCGCGCTCAAGCCGCCGCAATCGGCCACTCTCTCGAAAATGAAATCCGCATCCTGATGCTGCACGGCCTCCTCCACCTGCTGGGAATGGATCATGAAACCGACCGCGGCCAAATGCAGCGCGCCGAAGCCCGCTGGCACAAGCGCCTCGCCCTGCCGGAGGGCCTAATCGAAAGGAGGGCGGGCTTTAGCCCGCGCGGGACTTTAGTCCCGCGGCTCCGCGCATGACCCTAGCCCTAACCCTCGTCATCATCTTCCTGGCCCTCCTCCTGGGCCTGGTCACCTTCGTCCAAGTGCTCTACCTCGAGAGCCTCCGCCTGCGCACCCGCGATTTCCCCGCCATCAAATTCTTCAAGGAAACTCTCGAAGACAAAATCGGCTTCCCCACCGAAGACGGCGCCGGATCCTTCACCTTGATCAAACACACCGCCATTCTCCTGATCGCCGTCCTCTACTTCCTGGTCTTCGCCGACGGTCAGGCCTGGACTTGGCCCGAAGCGCTCGAAACCGCCGTCTCCTCCTGGCTCACCATGATCGTGATGGCCTACGTGCTCCCGCAGGTGCTCTACCGCCGCACCGGAGCGCAATGGCTCGCCCCACTCGTGCCCCTCATCCGCGCCGTGGGCCTGGTCGCCAAACCGTTCGTCGCGGTGCTCGCCTTCTTCCAGTCGCTGGTCGAGATCGCCGACAATACCAGCGGCGACGAAGAGCCGCCCACCCAGGCCGAAAACATCGAGGCGCTGATCTCCGCCGGCACCGAGGAAGGCCTCATCGAAGAAGAGGACCGCAAACTCATCCAGTCCGTGGTCGAGTTCGGCGACAAGGTGGTGCGCGAGGTTATGACGCCGCGCCCCAATATCGTAGCCATCTCCGCGGACGCGACCCTCGAACAACTGCGCCAGCTCGTTATCGACGAACAGTATTCGCGCATCCCGGACTACGAAGGAACCATCGATCAGTTCATCGGCTTTGTGCATGTGCGCGACATGTTCGAGCTGGATGAAGACCAGCGCGTCAACCGCACCGTCCGCGAGATCATCCGGCCCATCCGCGCCGTGCCCGAAACCAAGCCGGTCAACGACCTCATGCGCGAGATGCAGCAGGACAACACCCACATGGTCATCGTGGTCGACGAGTACGGCAACACTGCCGGCCTGGCCAGCATGGAGGATCTCGTCGAAGTCATCCTGGGCGAAATCCGCGACGAGCACGAGCCCGATTCCGACGTGCAAGAAGACGGCCAGGGCGGCTACATTGTCTCCGGCAGCTTCGACGTAGCGCGCCTAAGCGATCTGCTCGATTTTCACCCGGAGGAAGATCTCGAATCCACCACCGTCGGCGGGCTGGTTACGGAATGGCTCGGCCGCGTGCCGCACTTGGGCGAATCGGTCGAGCGCAACGGCATCCACATCGATATCCTGGCCAGCGACGAATTGCGCGTGGCCCAGGTGCGCGTGCGACGTTCGATTGTGGGGCAGGCTGGCAGCCTGCAGCCGATTGATAATCGGCCCACTTCATTATGAAATCCGGTTTCGTCTCCATCCTCGGCCGCCCCAACGCCGGCAAGTCCACGCTGCTGAACCAGCTCATCGGCGCCAAAATCGCCATCGTCGCCAACAAACCCCAAACTACCCGCACCTCCATCCAAGGCGTGCTCACCCTCCCCGATGCCCAGATCGTGTTCCTCGACACGCCCGGCATCCACAAAGCCGATTCGCTGCTCACCAAGCGCATGATGGATACCGTGCGCGCCGCGCTCGGCGAACGCGACCTGCTGCTGCTCGTCGTGGATGTCTCGCGCAAGTTCGGCGTCGAAGACCGCCACGCCATCGATCTCATCCGCAAGGCGGATACCCTCACCCTGCTGCTCCTCAACAAGGTCGACCTGCTGCACAAGGACAAGGGCGCCCTGCTGCCCCTGATCGAGCAATACCGCGCGCTGCACGACTTCGCCGGCTACATCCCCATCTCGGCGCGCTCGGGCGATGGCGTCGCCGAATTGCGCCAGGGCATTATCGAGCGCCTCCCCGAAGGCCCGGCCTACTTTCCGCCGGACCACATCACCGACCAGCCCGACCGTTTCCTCGCCGCCGAGCTGATCCGCGAGAAAATCCTGCAAGCCACGCGCGAGGAAGTGCCGCACTCCGTGGCCGTCTCGGTTGAGTCCTGGGAAGATACCCCCCAACTCATTCGCATCTACGCCACGATCTATGTCGAGCGCAGTGGACAGAAGGGCATTATCATCGGCGCGGGCGGCGCCATGCTGAAAAACATCGGCACTCTGGCGCGTCACGAGATGGAGCGCCTCTTCGGCCGTCACATCTATCTCGATCTTCATATCAAGGTGCAACCTAACTGGCGCCAGAAGGCCGGCTTCCTCGCGGCCCTCGACTGGCGTACAATGGCCGGAGCAGATGAAAATTAAAACGTTAGTCTCCTTACTCATAATCCTGGTGCTGGCCGCGGGCGTTTGGGCCGTCGATAAGCACCCTTCCGACGATCAACTCTACGATCTGGTCAGGCGCAAGCTGGCCGACGACGTTGTGGTCAAGGGCGGCGCCATGGAGGTCGAAGTCAAGGACGGCGTCGTTACTTTGCGCGGCAAAGTAGAATACGAACAGCAAAAGCTCAAGGCGGAGAAGGTCGCGCGTAAAGTCCCCGGCGTGAAGCACGTCAACAACGAACTGATCGTGGTGGGTAAAGGCAACCCCCGTTGATCAGCTCCCACAAATTGTGGGGCGGCCAATCTTGGCCGCAGCCGGCTTTCAGCCGGCTCTTCTTCCTTCTGGTCATCTTCCCCCTCCTCGCCCAAGACCTCCCCGACCTCCAAGTCGAAAAAGTAGCCCACGGCTACCGCTTCACCCAAGGCCCCGCCTGGTCCCACGACGGCTACCTCCTGTTCAGCGATATCCCCAGTGGCAAGCTTCTGAAACACGTGCCCGATGGAGCCACCGAAGTCTACCGCGAGGCGTCCAAAGGCGCAGCCGGCAACGCCTTCGACCAGCAAGGCCGCTTGTACACCTGCGAAACGCACGCTCGCCGCGTGACCCGCACCGACAAAAAGGGCAGCATCGAGGTGCTGGCCGATAAATGGGACGGCAAGCGCCTCAACGCGCCCAACGGTATCGTCGTGAGCAAGTCCGGTCATGTGTACTTCACCGATCCGGCATTCGGCAGCCAGCAGGACGCGCGTGAGCTCGATTTTTACGGCGTCTACCACATCGCGCCCAAAGGCCAATTGTCCGTGATCGCCAAACCCGCCGGCCGCCCCCATGGAATCGCCGTGTCGCCCAACGGGCGCATTCTCTACGTCGCCAACTCCGACGAGCGCAACATCCGCGCTTACGACGTAGACCACGAGGGCGAAGTCTCCAATGAGCGCGTGGCAATTTCCAAAATCGACGGCATTCCAGCCGGTATCCGCACCGACGATAAGGGCAATCTGTACGTCGCCGCCAAAGGCATCGCCGTCTACAGCCCGGAAGGCCAACTGCTGACGACCATCCCGCTCGCCGAGACGCCCTCCAATTTCGCCTTCGCAGACCCCGATTTCCAGACCCTCTACGTCACCGCCAGAACGTCCTTGTATCGAGTCAGGCCGCCCCTCCTCTCCAATGCCCGATAACCGCCGCTATCCCCAACGCCCCGTCCTGGGCATCGGCGCGCTCATCTTCGAACGCGGCAGAATCCTTCTCGTCGAACGCGGCAAAGAACCGTTAAAGGGTTACTGGTCCCTCCCCGGCGGGGTCCTCGAAATCGGCGAAACGCTGGAACAAGGCATCGTTCGCGAAGTGCGTGAAGAGACCGGCCTGGAAGTCGAGCCGCTCAAGATGCTCGAAATCTTCGAGCGCATCATCCGCGACTCCCAAGGCGCCCCCGAATATCACTACGTTCTGATCGACTACATCTGCCGCGTCACCGGCGGTTCCCTCCGCGCCGCCGACGATGCCAGCCGCGTCGCCTGGGTCCCACGCCGCCTCCTATCCACTTACCAAATAACTACCGGCACTCTACCCGTCATCGAGAAAGGCTTCCGCCAGCGCCGCAGGCACACCTAGCGAGTCCTTTTGACACACTTGTTCGTGGGGCAGGCCCTCGGCCTGCGGCGGCCTCTCAGGCCGCCTCTTGGTTGTCAATGGGCCTTTCCCTCAACTCTTAACTGCCTCTCGGTTCGCGGCCTTCCGGCGATGGGCCGGGCATCTCAGCCACACAGATATGGAACATCGCGTGCTGAACTTTATCTTTTACCGATGAAAAAACTCCTGCCCCTCGCCCTACTTCCCCTGGCCCTGGCTGCTCAGCACGTGCCCGGCAGGTTCTACGCCGCCCCTCCCGATCGCCCCGCCCTCGCGAAACCGCTGCCACCCGGCACGCAACTTCCCCTTCCAGCCGGTCTCCTCTGGGAAATCGGGCCGCTCAGCGACGCGGAGCGCCTGCCGCGCCCGCGTTTTGGCGCGCGCCAGATCGGGTTGCGCCGTCCCGTCCCCGCCGCCGCGCTCGCGTCCGCAACCGCAACAGCCCTGCCGGACGGGCGTCGCGTCGTCCGTGTCGCCCTTGGCTCCGAAGGCGCCGAAGGATTGCGCGTCCATTTCGAGGATTTTTCGGCCGGTACAGGCCAGGTGTGGGTGTATGCCGGCCCCTCGTCCGGCGCTCCCAAACCCGCCGCCGCCGGCCCCTACACCGGCCGCGGACCGCTTGGCACGGGCGATTTTTGGTCCTCCACCGTTGCCTCCAGTTCCGTAATTGTCGAGTTTGACGTCCCCGCCGGCGCGTCGTCTCAGGGCTTGCCGTTTCGCATTAGCGCCGTCAGCCATCAATGGAGCCAGGTACTTCCGCGGATGGGCACGCGAGACACGGCCGCCTCTTGCGAGCTCGATATTAGTTGCTACCCGAGCTACCTCCAGTACGCCGGTGGCGTGTCGCTGTACGACTTCGTAGCCTACACCGGGGGCGCCTATGTGTGTACCGGCGCCATGGTCAACACCACGGGCCAGATCCCCGAGCCCTACATGCTTACGGCCAACCATTGCATCTCGAACGCCGCGGAGGCCCAGAGCGCCGAGTTCTATTTCGACTACCAGACCAGCTCCTGCAATGGCCCTCCGCCCAACTTTGGACTCCTGGGACCGGAAGCCGTGGGAGCAACCTACCTTGCCGGTGCGGCGGTCTCAGAGGGCGATTACACGTTGCTTCAACTGAGCAGCCCCCCAACTTCCTACTACTTCGGCTGGTCCGCCACCGATCCGCCGATTGGGAGCCAAGTGGTGGGAATCCATCATCCCGAAGCGTCCTGGACCCGCATCAGCTTCGGCACCCGTGCGCCCGACCAGACTGTGGACGTCTCCGGCACCCTGGCGCCGGCCAACCTGTACGACACGGTCGACTTCACCCAAGGCATTGTCGAGCCCGGCTCTTCGGGCTCGCCGCTATTGAACGCGGACGGCGACATCGTGGGCACGCTGACCGCCGCGCCCGCTCCGGGACCCGGGCAATCTGTCTGCGATATCCAGCCCTTTTACGCGACATACGGCCGCTTCTCCACAGCCTATGCCGTGCTGCAGGGCTATTTGAACGTCAACCCGGCGCCCGCCTTTACCGTCGCCCCTCAAGGTCTGCAGTTCACCCAGTCAAATGGTGTTCCAGGTCCGGACCAGCAGATCACCATTACCACGCAGAGTCTCTCGCCCGTCGCATATACCATGGTGACGGCCGATGGCTGGCTCTTACCCGGGCAGAACGGCACTACCGGTCAAGTTTCCGCCGCCTCTCCCGTCGTGCTTGGACTTCAAGTCTACAACGCGCCTCTCACTTTCAGTGGAACCTATAAGTCATCCGTAACCGTTACGGTCGGTACCGGCGCGCCCGTTACGATTCCTGTCACCGTCACCGTCGCCAACACGCAGTCGAATGTTCTGGCCAGCCTGGATTCCGGCGCTCAATTCCTCGACATTCTTTCTGTCCCCGACAATAGTGGCGGCGCCGATTGGATTTTCAACATGAACCTTACCGAGGTTGCCGGGGTCGGCACACAACTGACCGCATTCAAGGTGGGCGGAGTAGATTACTCCAGCATGATTCCCGCGCTTTTTGGCGGCTCCACGATCCTGCCGGCGCAGTCTGTCAACGCCGTGGCTCGCCTCAGCACTAACGACGGCATCCCGACCTTTCCCAGCTTGACGCAGGTCGAGTTTGATGGAGTCGATGCCGCTACCGGTGTGGCCTGGAGTCGGGTTATAACCGGCGTCACTTTCGAGGGGACTCTCCCCACCGACCTCCTGGAGATCTCCATTCCCCAAGTCGTGCGGCGCAACGCGTCTTCGCCAGACTGCCCCTTCCGGCAGCATTTCGTATTCCAGGCGGTGGGAGTTTCCCCGGTGACACTCGCTTTAACGCAGGGCCTGGTTCTCGGCAACAGTCCGTATACGCCAGTCGCTGGCCTCGTGGGATCGACCTATATTCCAGCAGGAGGAACTCTGCAAAGCGACTACTGCTGGCCCGACAACGGAGGGGGGTCTGTCAACGGTGGATCCGGAGTTGTCCAGGGAACCGACCCTACCCTCACTATCCTCGACGCATACTTCACGGCATTTCTCTATCCGGCGGATTCCGCAGTTACTAATCTGGCCGCTACTCCGTCCATCCTCAATCTGACCGCGGCTAACACGGAGCCGGTCGAAGTATCCGTCGACCCCGGCTCGCCGTCCGCCCCCTGGGACGCGTCTGTCTTCTACGCGCAGCCCCCCAATTCGTGGCTCAGCGTGACACCACTGGCTGGCGCGGGACCCGGCACGGTGAAGATCGCCGTCAATCCGGCCGGATTAGCCTCCGGGGTTTACCTCGCCAACCTGATCGTCGAATCGCAGAATGCCATTCCCCAGTATCTGAACATCCCCGTAACCCTGACGGTCCCGGCCACTGAGATCGCCGCGGTCAATGGCGCGTCTTTCACTTGGGGCGCCGCGCCCGGGATGATCGTCAGCCTGTTCAGCTCCGCCATACCACTGGCTACGGGCACCGGGCTTGCAGAATCCGTTCCGCTGCCCACCAGCCTCCAAGGCACCACGGTCACCGTCAATGGCCGGGCCGCGCCACTCTACTACGTCTCCCCCACCCAGGTGAACGCGCAGATCCCTTACGAGGTCCCGCCCGGCACGGCCACGCTGACTGTCCGTAACTCCGACGGCCAGACCGCCAGCCAGCAGATCTATGTCAACCCCGTCGCCCCCGGCGTCTTTCTCAGCGGTGACGGCAAACACATCGCGCCCAACGTTTCCGTGAAGGCCGGCGACTATGCCACACTCTATCTGACCGGACAAGGCTTCGTTTCGCCCACCGTGGCCACCGGAGCGGCGCCTCCGCCGCCTTCCCAGATACCGGTCACCCAACTTCCGCAGCCGTTAGCCAATGTGGCGGTCTTAGTCAACGGCGTCGCAGCCCAGATCACGTTTGCCGGGATTCCCTATTACCTGGCAGGAGTCACCCAGGTCAACTTCATCGTCCCGCCCGGTACGCCCGCCGGCGATCAACCGGTGACTGTCACCCTGGCCGGCGTGCCCAGCAACACCGTGTATCTCAATATCGGCTACTAAGGCTTTCCGCAGAATGGCGCTAGCTGTGGGGCAGGCCATCGTTTTTCGTGGCCTGCCGAGTTCGAGGAAGGTGCGCAGACGACAAACAACGATCGTCAGCGCCACGCCGGGCAAAGGAACCGTTCAGTTAATCTGTTAGGTCGATCCGAAGTTTTCTGGAAAAGCAGTTCGTCGATGTCATTCAATGGAACGAGCCGGAAGACGGCATCCTGGCGGTCCGCCACCCCATGGCCGACATGGAGATTCAGACCGGCGGACAGTTGACTGTGCGGGAATCGCAGATGGCCGCGTTTGTGAACGGAGGCAAGATCGCGGACGTGTTCGGGCCCGGCCTGTACACCCTTAACACCCGCAACCTGCCCTTGCTGACCGATCTGTTCAACTGGGACAAACAGTTTGAATCTCCGTTCAAGTCCGACGTGTATTTCTTTTCCACGCGCCTGCAGATGGACCAACGGTGGGGCACGCCCACGCCCATTACGTTTCGCGAAAAGGAGTTTGGTGCGGCACGCCTGCGCGCATACGGGATCTACTCGTATCGCATTGCCGATCCGCAGGTCTTCTTCACCAACGTGTGCGGAACGCGGGAGGTGTACAGCGTCGCCGACCTGGAAGGCCAGCTTCGCGACACCGTTGTCGCCCGCATTACCGACGTCATCGCGCCAGCCGAAGTAGCCTTTCTCGACATGGCGGCGCACCAGGCGGAGCTGGCCGACAAAGTTGCCGCGCTATTCCGCACCTCATGCGCCGCACTGGGACTGGCTCTCCATTCCTTTGTGATCGAGAACCTTTCGCTGGCCGAGGAGTTGCAGAAGGTGCTGGACCAGCGCATCGGGATGAACATGGCAGGCGACCTGGGCCGCTACACCCAATTCCAGGCCGCCCAGGCCCTTCGCGACGCAGCAGCTAACCCCGGCGGCGCGGCCGGCGCGGTCGTGGGACTGGGCGCGGGTGTGGCCATGGGACAAGTTATGATGAACGCCACGAAGTTGGCGGCAGCCGCTCCAGTCCCGTCGAGCGCTGCCAGATTCCGTTTGGAATGCGGCCAGCCGGTTCCTCAACAAGCCAGGTTCTGCCCGGCTTGCGGCAAGGCCCAGGCATAAGGTCGCCCCATGGATTGCCCCAACTGCGGCGCTGCCATGCAACTCGACAAAGGTATGGACTCGTGGAGTTGTATTTAATGTAAGACCGTCTACCACAGCGAGGCGAACGACGAGGGTGTGCACGTGCTTAGCGACACCTCCGGCTTCATCTGCCCGCTGTGCTCCATCCCGCTGGCGCAGGCGGCCATGGATGCACACAAGCTGTTTTGCTGCACCCGGTGCCGTGGAATTCTCATTGCGGTTCCGGTCTTTGTGTCCCTGCTGGACCAGTTGCGCGCGAAACAGGCCGGGGCATGGACCATCGCGCATCCGGCCGACCCCAGCGAACTGCGGCGGCAGATCAAGTGCCCGCACTGCGGCCGCCAAATGGATACGCACTTCTACGGTGGTCCGGGCAACGTGGTGATAGACGACTGCGCGGCCTGCGAATTGAACTGGCTGGACAAAGGCGAGCTGACGCGCATCGTCCGCGCCCCTGAAGAGCTTACCTAATTCTCACAGGCTGAAGCCTGTGCCACCAACTGCCGCAAAGTCATTGACAAGCGGTGGCACAGACTTTAGTCTGTGGTCCCCAATGAGTTGCGCGGATTCTTAGTCATAGTGGGGCGGGCTCGCAGCCTGCGGCGGTCAGGCCGCCCCTTCACCCCATCACCACCACAGCCTTCCCCAAAATCTTTCGCTCTGCCAACTCGCGCAAGCCCGCCGCCGCATCTTCCAGCCGGAAGGTCTTGCCCACCACCGGATGGATCTGTCCACCCAAATACATGGCGGTCAGCACCTCATGCGTGTGCGAGAGAAACTCCGGATGCTGCGCCACGTACTGCCCCCAATGCACGCCCACAATCGAGATGTCCTTCAGCAGGATGCGGTTTGCCGGCACGCTGGGGATGCGCCCGCTGGCGAATCCGATCACCAGCATGCGTCCCTCGCCGGCCATGCACCGCGTCGACAGGTCGAACACCTCGCCGCCCACCGGATCGTAGACCACGTCCACGCCGCGTCCGCCGGTGATTTCCTTGACCCGCTCGACCCATCCTGGGTCGGTATACGCCAAAGCGTGATCGGCGCCTTGCGCCAGGCAAAAGTCCAGCTTTCGCTCGCTCCCTGCGGTGGCGATCACCTGCGCCCCGTAGGCCTTGCCGATCTGAATCGCCGACATGCCCACGCCGCTCGCGCCCGCATGCACCAGCAGCCATTCGCGGTGCGCCAGGCCCGCGCGGCGATGCAGCGCGAAGTACGACGTATGGTACACCACCGGCATGGCGGCGGCTTCGGGGAAATCCATTCCCGCGATCAAGTGAAACGTGCGGCTCGCCGCCGCCAGCGAGTATTCTGCGAATGCGCCATTGTGCGTCATGGCCGTCACCGGATCGCCCGGGAATACGTGCTTTACCTCGGCGCCCACCGCATCCACAATGCCGGAAACTTCGGCGCCGGGTGTGAATGGAAACGGCGGCCGGATCTGGTACTTCCCTTGAATCTGCAGAATGTCGAAAAAGTTCAGCGCCGCCGCGTGATTGCGGATGCGCACCTCATTCGGGCCGGGTTCCGGTACCGGAATGTCGTCGAGCGTCATCTGCTCCGGCTCGCAGAACGCGTGTACTTGCCAGGACTTCATGCGAACGAAACGGTAGCATACGGCTCACCGCCGCGGCAACTGGTGAGCTATTGCCATCCCCCAAGAATTGCGCCCATCGCCAGGTAGCAAACAAGCTGATAGCCAGTGTCGATGAAGAATAAGGTCCGGTTCTTGTGGCCGAACAGCGCTGCAGTCAACTGCACCGTCATGGTGAATCCCAGCCACACAAGGAATCCGAGCTTCAGCCCGCCGGCCACGCCGCCCGACTGGATGCGGACCACCAGCAAGCACGGGGCAAAGGCGCTCAACAGCGTGGCCCCGAAGCTGGCCGCATACACGGTGCCCATCCCCTTTTTCAGCTCCTGGCTCTGCTTCGGATCGTGCATGTCGATGCCGCGGCACTTGGCCCAGGCCGGGCCAAAGAGGGCCCGCGAATACCACGCGAATCCCACCAGCATGCTGGCAATTCCTGCCGCGAGGATGCCCAGATAGTTGATCGCATTCCAACGCATAGGGATACCAGCCTATCGCTTGGCGCGGGGCGGTGCAACACCCTACGGATGGACTGCGCCCATGCACAATTCCGCCCAATTCCGCCCAATCCCGCACAATTGGACCGCAACCCATCACCCAACCCCGCCGCGTCGTATACTCAACCTTATGAATCGCCGCCAATTCCTCTACACCAGCGCCGCGGGCTTGGCCCTGTCCGCCACCGGCTACGCAAGCGGCAAGCCCAGGCGCGTCGGGGTGATCGGCCCCGGCTGGTACGGCAAGACCGATCTGTTCCGGCTGATTCAGGTGGCGCCGGTCGACGTGGTCTCGCTCTGCGACGTCGACAAGCAGATGCTGGCGCGCGCCGCCGATCTCACCGCCACCCGTCAGGCATCCGGCGCCAAACCGCGCACCTTCACCGACTATCGCGAGATGCTCGCCCAGAAAGACCTCGACATCGTGCTCATCGCCACGCCCGATCACTGGCATGCGCTGGCCATGATCGCGGCCGTCGAAGCGGGCGCCGACGTCTACGTGCAGAAGCCCGTCAGCGTCGACATTCGCGAAGGCCAGGCCATGCTGGCCGCCGCGCGTAAGCACCAGCGCGTGGTGCAGGTCGGCACGCAGCGCCGCAGCACGCCCCATATCATCGAGGCGCGCGACCGCTTCATCCGGGAAGGGAAACTGGGCAAGATCGGTTTGGTCGAGATGTGCTGCTACTATCACATGCGCGCCACCGAGAATCCGCCCGACACCGCTCCGCCGCCCTATCTCGATTACGAAATGTGGACCGGTCCCGCGCCCATGCGCCCATACAATCGCCTGGTGCATCCGCGCGGCTGGCGTGCGTTCATGGAATACGGCAACGGCATCGTGGGCGATATGTGCGTCCACATGTTCGACATGGTGCGCTGGATGATGGGCCTCGGTTGGCCCAAGCGCGTCTCTTCGGAGGGCGGCATCCTGATCGACAAGCAGTCCAAGGCAAACATCTCCGACACCCAGACGGCCACGTTCGACTACGATGACCTGAAGGTCGTATGGCAGCATCGCACCTGGGGCGCGGCGCCCGATCCCGATCCCAAGTATGCCTGGAGCTCGACCTTCTATGGCGACAAGGGCACGCTGAAAGTAAGCGTGTTCAGTTATGATTTTGTGCCCGAGGGCGGCAAAGGCGCGGTTCATCGCGACGTCACCTATGAGCTCGAGGAATACGTGGTCGACAAGACCGAG
>Ga0187887_10000838_pt1 | contig 28657 bp, 23 predicted proteins | sample June2016WEW_7_10_FD_132977 | JGI IMG/M metagenome (GOLD analysis project Ga0187887, IMG submission 132977) | Peatland microbial communities from SPRUCE experiment site at the Marcell Experimental Forest, Minnesota, USA - June2016WEW_7_10 | ecosystem: Environmental > Terrestrial > Soil >... | reverse complement strand
GTGCTAAGCGCTGGCACGGCGGGCCTGACGGCACTCGGCGCGCGATGTGACGGCGCGTGGTTGACGGTTTCATTTCGGGCTAATCCGTTCTGTGCGGCGCCCGCAGGTTTGTCTGAACCAGGACCATGAGAATTTTTAGAATCTTCGGACGCGGACCGTTCGCGCTTCTTCGTAAACTCGTTGCGCCGGCTCGGTTTGCTCAGGCTCGCTTTGGCAGCCGGTGCTTTCTTGGCTGAAACTTTGGGATGGCTTTGTTGAGCATCTGGAGTTTTTCCGCTGAGCGTTGGGTCGCCAGCCGGAACAGCATGATCGGCCTCACGCGAACGATTGCCCACTGTATCCGCAGCACTCCGAGAAGGCGCTTGTTGGGATGCTGTAACGGCTCGGGCTGCTCCAGTTGCACTGACAGCCGCCGCGCATCCGAGCATCAGAAAAATAAGGCGAGCAGCCCTCATTTTGGCGCTCCTGACTGTGCGCGATGGTGCGGCTCCAGAAATATCATCCGCAGCGCGGGCACAGCCAGGAGCAGCATGATGGGACCAACCAGCATTCCGCCCACGATCACAGTGGCCAGCGGACGCTGTACCTGGCTGCCAATGCCCGTGGATATTGCCGCGGGAAGCAAGCCGATGCAGGCCGAAAGCGCCGTCATCAGCAAAGGGCGCATCCGCGTGGAAGCAGCGCGGAACATCGCCTCCTCGGGCGCAAAGCCGTGTTGCCGTTCCTGGTTGTAAAAAGTAATCATTAGGATGCCGTCCATAACCGACACCCCGAAGAGTGAGACGAAGCCGATTGCGGCCGAGATGCTGAAATTGAGTCCGGAGAGATACAGCGCGAGTATGCCGCCAACAATCGCATCTGGGATGCCTGCGAGCGCCAGAAGGCAGTCGCGCAGGTTATTGAACAAGGTGTAGAGCAGCCCGATGATCAGCACCAGGCTGATCGGCACAATAATTTCCAGGCGTTTCTTGGCCTCTTGAAGATCTCCGAACTCTCCGGCCCAAACCAGCCGGTATCCCGGCGGAAGTTTCACGTTCGTCGCGATTCGTTTCTGAGCCTCCTCAACGGTGCCGCCCAGGTCGCGGCCGCGCACGCTGAACTTCACCGGGATGAAACGCTGCACGCCTTCGTGATAAATCCACGCGGCTCCTGTATCCAAGGTGATGGTGGCCAGTTCGCTCAACGGAATATAGGCATTGGCACCGCTCGCGGTTTGATAGCCCACCTTAATATTGCGAATTGTTTGGAAGCTGTCGCGATATTCCGGCGTATAACGGACGACCAAATCGAACTGCCGGTCGCCCTCCAGAACCTCTGTCGCAACTGCTCCTCCCATCGCCGCTTGAACGATCGAGTTCACATCGCCGGAGTTCAGCCCGTAACGCGCGGCTTTCGCGCGATCCACCTTGATGTTTAGGTTCGGCTGTCCCAGGACCGGAAAGATGCCGAGGTCGGCAACTCCGCGCACCTGATTCATCTGGTCCCGCACCTGGTTGGCTAGCTGAGTTAAGACTTCCAGGTTAGGGCCGATGATCTTGACCGAATTTACGCCTTTGACGCCGGAGATCCCTTCCTCGATGTTGTCCTCAATATACTGGGAGAAATTGAAGACGACGCCCGGCAACTCGTTGTTAAACTCCGATTGAATTTGATCAGTCAGTTTGTTCTTGGTTACGCCTCTCGGCCACTGGTCAAAAGGCTTGAGCGGTGCGAACAATTCGACATTTGAGAATGGTGAAGCATCGCTGCCGTCGTCTGGACGGCCATGCTGCGAAACCACGGTGATCACTTCGGGATGCCTTAGCAGAATCTCCCGCATTTTTCGCGAGGCCGCCTCGCCGTCTTCTAGCGAAAGCGTGGTCGGCATGGAAGCGCGAATCCAAAAATTGCCTTCCTCCAGGTGCGGAAGAAACTCGCTGCCAAGCCGCGGCGCAATCAGAAAAAATGTTCCCAGAGATAATGCAAGCTCGATTCCCACCACAAGCACGCGGTGGCGCAGCGAAAAATGAAGCGTGGGCGTGTAAATCCGATGCAACAGGCGCACAACCTTCGTGTCAACTTCCTTCACACGCTCCGGCAGCAGCATGGACGCAATCACGGGCGTGACCGTGAAGGTTGCCAGCAAAGCCCCCGCCAGCGCATATCCATAGGTGCGCGCCATCGGGCCGAAAATCTGGCCCTCGACTCCCTGCAGGGTGAACAGCGGCACGAAACCCGCCACGGTAATGAGCGCCGAAAATAGAACCGCCTTGTCCACCTGGATCGCGCTGATCAAAATCAGCCGCAAACGATCCGTCCATCCATGGCCTGGCGCTAGATGCTCGCCCTCTGTGTCTTGCGTCGGGTCGGGTCCCCAGTGACCTGCTGCCAGCTGTTGTAGCAAACCCTGCCTTTCCTCCGGGCTTTTCTGAAAATTGCGAAAAACATTTTCGACGAGGATCACTGCCGAGTCCACAATGATGCCGAAATCCACAGCCCCTACAGACAGCAGGTTCGCGCTTTCCCCCCTAAGCACCAGAAAAATAGTGGCGAAGAACAGCGCGAACGGTATGTTCAAACCCACGATAGTCGCGCTGCGGAGATTGCCCAAGAAAATCCACTGAATCAGGAAGACCAGCAAACATCCAAATATCAGGTTGTGCAAAACTGTGTGCGTGGTGAGGGCCACGAGTGAAGAGCGATCATAGAATGGAACAACTTGGACGCCCGGTGGCAGGCTCCCATCATGATTTAGCTTTTCGATTGCCGTTTCGACCTTGGGAATCATGTCGGCAGTCTGCTCGGTGCGCCGCATCACCACGATTGCTCCAACGACGTCATCGTGTCGGTCGCGGCCCAGAATGCCGAGTCTGGGTCGGTAGCCCACCGAAACCTTCCCGACATCCCTCACCAATACCGGGACACCGTTGACTTGATTGAGGACGACGTTCTCGATGTCGCCGACCTTATAACCCTGAGCCAAGTCATCGTTGCCACCATCATCAATCAGGCCGACACCACGAATATTGATCGACTGCTGGCCAATGCGGATTTCGCGCCCGCCCACGTTGATATTCGCGTTGCCCAGAGCGGTCAATATCTGCGGCACGGTGACGCTGTAGGCTTCCAACTTGTGCGGATCAACCTCGACTTGAAATTCCTTGGTTGGGCCGCCCCAACTGTTGACGGCTGCAATGCCGGGAATGATCAATAACCGGCGCGCCACAATCCAATCCTGGACTGTGCGCAGATTCGTGATTCCGAAGTGTGGCGGCCCGACAACCTGATAACGATAGATTTCACCCGTCGAACTGTTCGCCTGGATGGAGGGCACCAGATTGCCGGGCAGAGTCACGTTCTGTGACATCGCGACTGATGCCTGGGCGTAGGCAAAATTATAATCCACCCCATATTTGAAGCTGACGCGAACGAAGGACAGCCCGTAGAACGACGTGGAACGGATGACGTCAATCCCGGGAGTGGTGTAAAGGCCAATCTCCATCGGAATCGTGTAGTAGCGTTCCATTTCCTCAGCCGAGAGCCCCGGCGCCTGCGCGGTGATTTCCAGGATGACCGGCGTTGGATTCGGATACGCCTCGATGTTCAGCGCTTTAAACGCAACAATCCCAGCGCCCAGAAATAAAACCACCCCTACCACAACGATCGGGCGGCGGCTGAGACAAAACGCGACTAAAGATTTGAACATGGCTCGTCGTTTTTCGTGGAATAGCGCTCGGGCATTCGATCTAGTCCGTCGGCGGCGCTTGCAGCATGTTGCTCAGGAACACGGCCCCGTCGCTCACGGCGAGCTCTCCGGGTTGTAGACCGGCGAGGATCTGAACGCGGCCATCCTTCCGCAAACCTGTCTTGACGACCTTTTGCACAAAATGGCGGCGATCGCTGGTCACCCAAGCAGTCATGGTTCCATCGGCTTCGCGCACAACGCCGTTCGCCGGTATGGCCGTGCCTTCGACGGGGTCGTGGACGCGTATAACGAAGTTTGCGAGCATTCCGGGCCGCAGCTCATCGCGGGGATCTGCGACTTCGGAGCGCGTCGTCACTCGATGTGTGTTCGGATCGACCGCCGAGTAAATCTTGGAAACTTTTCCCTTGAATACGCGGTCAGGGTACGCCATCACCTTTACTTCGACCGGCTGTCCCAAACGAAGAAGCGGAATATTGCTTTCAACCACATCCGCAAGCATCCACTTGAGCGAGATGTCAGACACCGTGTAAGGCGCGGGATCGTTTCCCGGTTGCACCAGGAATCCAGGCTGCGCATTTTTCGCCGTGACTTTGCCGGAGATCGGACTGCGCACCACCAGTGCAGGATCGATCTTGCGCGACGCGATTATTTGATCAATTTCGGCGTCCGTCTTGCCAAATACGCGCACGGCGTCCCGCGCGGCCTTCAAAGCTCCCTCCGCGGTTTGCTGATCGGAGGTGGCTTGTTCCAGCTCGCGCTGCGATACCCCGTTTGCTCCGTTAAGGCTGGTGGCGCGCTGCAGTTCTCTGTTGGTCAGTTCGAAAGTCGCAGCCGCGCCGATCAGGCTCGACTCAGCTTGAATGAGATCCGGGCTTTTGATTGTGTAGAGGGGCTGTTCTTTCCGAATCTGTGCGCCCAGCTGTACAAACATGTTAAGGATCGTTCCTTGATAAAGCGGAAACACCTGCACCGACACGTCGCCATCAAAATCAATGTTGCCGACCGTTTCCTCCTCAACTGGAAACAGGTAGGTGCCGACCGGCTCAACCTTGATTGCGCCGAGTTGGCTCGACGATAAGTCCAGTGCCGGTTCGGACGAGGACGCGTTGGAGTTTCGGGACACCCGCTGCGGCTGCGTCGCGGGCGCGGACTGACCGTGGCTGCGCGCCGAGACCAGGAGCCCCGTCGCGATCGCGATCAGGATTGCCGCAATCGTTGTGAACACCGCGGCAGTTTTCTTGCTGATATGAACTGGACGATTCATCTTAGTCGTTCGGCCATCACTCGTTCCGAGGTCCGGCTCACACGGCGAAAACACGGCGCTAAATCGCCTGCGCGCGGAGCTTCAGCAGAATGATCTCCCCAGCCATACTGCTTGCACGATACGGGCACGAGCAATCCTGTCTTTTGCGTGACGCAGGTGTCTTGCGGCGCAGGTCAGACTATCTTTTGGCCATCCTCATCACATCGGGATGGTCTGCGGGGCTGAGTTGCGGCAATATGCGAGTTGGCGGGTATGGAACTTTCGTTGATCTATCGGCGCGAGAACCGCATGCGATTTCTAGTCGCAGCGGCGGTTCTGATTGTGGCGATCGCCACGATTGACTGGCTCACCAAACCGTACATCTCCATCGGGTTTCTATACCTGTTTCCGATTATGTTGATCGCAGGTTTCCTTCCGCGGTGGCAGATTGTCGCGGTTGCGCTTGTTTGCGGAGTTCTTCAAGAGCTGTTCAGCGAACTCCCGTCAGGCGAAGCAATCACGAGATTGCTGATGGCTTCCGCCGGATTTGTCGGAACCGGCCTTTTTGTTTCTGAGATTATTCGCGGACGGCAAATGGCGATGGAACACGCCGAGGAAGTGGAAACCCACAGCAATTTGCGCCGGGAGGCGGAGGAGCAGGTTCGTATCCTGGTCGAGAGCAGCCCTGCGGCAATCGTCACCATTGACGCTTCCAGCAAAATCCTGCTTGCCAACGAGGCCGCGCAGAGTCTCTTTGCGCCGGGAGATACTTCCATCGTGGGCCAGTCGATCGCCGAATTCTTGCCGGCGCTGCAAAGCGCGGTGCAGACGCAGGGATCGCGACAGTTTCATACCGAACTTCGCTGCCGGGGCAAACGGAAAAACGGGGAAGCGTTCCTCGCGGCCGTGTGGTTTTCGAACTACCCTACCAGCCAAGGACCGAGGCTCGCGGCCATCGTCGTTGATCTTTCCGAGGACTTGCGCGACCGCGAGGATTTGAGTCTCGATTACCTGCTGAAAAACACAACAATTTTGATGGGCGCCGTGGCGCACGAAATTCGCAATATTTGCGGCGCGGTCTTGGCCGTATACAAGAATCTGTCCCGCCTTTCGTCATTGAAGGACGATCAAGATTTTCGCGCTCTAGGCACCTTGATCGAGGGCTTGGAAAAACTGTCCGAGATGGAGCTTCTGCCGTCGCGCGACCAGAACTCGACCTCAGTTGAGTTAACCAATTTGCTCGACGAGCTGCGTGTATTGATTGAACCTTCGTATCGCGAGGCGGGCGCTGGAATCGTGTGGCGCTTACAAGACGATCTTCCGCTTGTCACTGGAGACCGCTACGGATTGCAGCAAGTGTTCCTCAATCTTGCTCGCAACAGTCAACGGGCCATGGAATCAACGGAAGAGAAACAACTCACCATCAGCAGTGCGTTGGAATCCAGCTCCGTGGTGATTCGATTCGCGGACACCGGCACCGGAGTTTCGTCACCCCACGAATTATTCAAGCCGTTCCAGCGCGGAGCCAATGCGGCCGGCTTGGGTCTATATGTCTCCCGAGCGATTCTACGCAGCTCGGGAGGGGATTTGCGATTTGAGCCACGCAACGAAGGCTGTTGTTTTGCGGTCAGCCTAACCAGAGCTCGTTACAAGGAAGATGGCGTCGATGAATAAAGCTTCGGCGAAAAATATCCGCTTGCTGCTCATTGATGACCATGCGTTGTTCCGCGAGAGCGTCTCTCGGCTGCTGCAGGCCGAACCGGGATTCGAGGTGATCGCGGACTGCAGTTCGGGCGCCGAAGCAATGCGGATCATCGAATCGCGCGAAGTTGACATCGTCCTGCTCGATGTTGACCTAGGTCAGGAACGCGGCACTGACCTTCTTGAAACTCTCCATGCGAAGCACTTTGAAGGGAAGGTGCTCCTTGTCACTGCGGGCGTAAACGAGAATGAAGTCCCCGGTCTCATCCGCAAAGGGATTTGCGGAATTTTCTTGAAGCACGGTGCCCCATCGCTATTGGTGCAGGGAATCCGCGAGGCGATGAGCGGAAAAGCACTCTTCGGGCAGAAATTGCTGCAAAGGGCATTCGAAAGCACGGAGGGGATCAGCGCACAGCCCGGCGGAGTTCGCTTCACGGAACGGGAGCGGCGAGTACTGTCCTTGATCTTTGAAGGCCTCGCCAATAAACAGATTGGCGATCGACTGCAGATTTCAGAAAGTGCAGTGAAAGCGTCCTTGCAACAACTCTTCGCCAAGACTGGAGTCAGAACGCGCAGCCAGTTAGTACGCATCGCCCTGGAGCGCTACAAAGAAGAGTTATAGCGCAAGTAGCGTCAACCGAGAAATCTGAAAAACGGCGGCTCCTTTCTCACAAAGTGTGCATCATAAACTGTCTCACCCTAGGGGTTCACTCCACTCACTGGTGTAGACCTCCTCCCGTTTCAGTGTGCTTCAGGTTCAATACGCAATTCGCAACCAGGCGTCATTTATCGAACGCGACCTGAGGGATTGGCCTGTACCATACGGTTACGTGATGTTGCCGGGGGCGCGAATGCGTTTGGCCCAATCCTGGATTGCTGTGGCGCTGGTGCTTTTGTGCGGCGGCACGCGGGTACTTGCTGCTGCGCAAGACACCTCACCGTCGCTCAAAGTGGAAGAAGACAAGATGCGCTTCCACTTGTTGCCGCAATCCGGGCTGGAGTTCCCTATTAGGAATACCTCCGCGCAGCAAGTCTCCGGAAAGTTTGCGCTTGAGCTTCTGAACCTCGAGGATGATTCGGTCGCGGCAACGCTATCCGGCACTTTCACCGAACAACCGGGAGAAACGATCGAAAAGATCGCCTGGCCGGTGGAGCAGCTGCCCAGCGACACGCCGTCCGAACTCGGATGGTACCGGCTGCGCTACACGTTCACAGCGGATGCGACCGCGACGGCAGCGCCCGTAACCGGGATCGTTCAGCTGGGCCGAATCATCACGGATGGATTCGCAATCAGCATGGCCGCGGCGCGAAGCGTGGCTCCCGGCACCAAGTATCCGGTGCGAGTCCATGTGGAAAATCCCAGGACGAGGCAAGCGTACGCAAGTATTCCGGTCGAACTATCGATCGTCATCGGCAATGACGACGACACCGCGATCAAACGCAAAGCGCGAACCGATTCGGCGGGAAATGCCACCGTGCTGTTTCATCTTCCGGAACATCCCACGGACCAGGAGGGCACGATAAAGGCGGACGTGGCACGGGGCGCGTTCAGTGAAGAAGAGACGCTGGAATTTCAATTTCCCGATGAGCCGGCGCCGGCCGTGACGATCACGACGGACAAGCCGCTGTACCAGCCGGGGCAGACGGTGCACATCCGGCTGCTCACGAAAGACTCCGACAATCGGGCGATGGCCGGTGCAAAGATGAATGTGGCGATCGAAGACGAAGATGGCGCCCAGCAATTCCGCGAAAAGGTGGTTACTTCGCGATTCGGCGTCGCGGCCACCGATTGGGATATTCCGGCGAAAATGCGACTGGGCAATTACACCATCACGGTGCGATTCGAATCGGAGCCGGACACCTATTGGACCAATCGCCGCAGCGAAATCCGCATCAGCCGCTACGAACTGCCGACTTTCACGGTGAGCGTCGATCCCGACAAGGCTTACTACCTGCCGAATCAGAATGCGGTGATCGATGTGCATGCCGACTACCTTTTTGGCAAGCCGGTGCAGCACGCCAAAGTGAAAATTGTGCGTCAGGACAATCGGAAGTGGAATTACGCCGAACAGAAATGGGAGGCTGACGAATCGCAACCGGTGGAGGGTGAGCTGGGAAGCGACGGCCACTTCAAGGGCAAGGTGATGCTGGCGGAAGACTTCAAGACATTCGAGAAAAACGATGTCGAGCGGTTCGACGACGTGACGCTGGCGGCTTATCTGACGGATTCCTCAACGGGGCGCACCGAGCAGCGACGATTCAAAATCCGGCTGACCGCGCAGCCGATTCATTTGTACTTGATAACCGCAAGGGGCACGGCGAGCGGGGAGCCTATCCTTATATATGTGATGAGCTCATACGCGGATGGAGTGCCGGCGTCCGTGGAGGGAAAGATATTCGCGACGCAGCCGAGCAACGACGACAAATCGGAAGACGGATTTGATCTGAAGCGGCGCGCGCAGGTCGGGACCTTTCATACGAACCGCTACGGGATTGGGCGAGTGGAGATTTCACCTCTGCCGGCAAGCGATTTGCGCGTGCCGCGGTGGTATCAGGGTCAGGGCTACTTTTACTCCGATTATTTCGACGATAGCACCGAACCGGCGGGCCCAACGGCGGACCGGACCGCGCTTTTACAACTGGAAGCGGCGGACAGCAAAGGCCTGGCAGGAACTACCAAAGAAGAAATTTCGATTGCCGCAAGCCGCGATTACCTGCGCGTAAGAACCGATCACACGCTCTACCATCCGGGCGACGCCATACAGGTGAGCGTGGCGTCGAGCGGAACACCGCAGGACCTGGTGCTGAACGTGTGGAATGAAGCGGGACTGCTGACGTCGCAGGTGATGAGATTGAGCGGCGGGAAGGCCAGCGCGACCGTGCCGTTTGACCCGCGATTTCGCGGAGATATTTACGTGACGGCGTCCGGCCTGTCGGCCGCGGGAAGTGAAGAGAATTCGCTGAGCGGTTGGACGCAGGTGCTGTACCCGGCGAAAGAAGAACTGGATGTGAAGCTGAAGATGGCGCAAACGGTTTTCCGGCCGGGCGAGGAAGTGGCGGCGGATTTACATGTGCTGACGCCGACGGGCCAGCCGACCGAGAGCGCGCTGGGAGTGCTGGTGTTCGATCGCGCGGTGGCGGAGCGCGTGCGGACGGACGAAGATTTCGGGCGTGAGTACGGATATTCGATCTTCGATTATTTTGGCGAAAGCTACCGGGAAAGTATCGGCGGGGTGAGCTATCGCGATTTGCGAGATCTGGACGCGAGCAAGCCGTTTCCGGAGGGCCTGGACCTGGTGGCGGAGGGCATGGTCCACGGTGGATACGCGCCGTGGATGTCGAATGAGGTGTTTGCGGGCGGTGGATGGGATGCGGCGGGAGCCGCCGGCACGTTCGCAAAATGGCTGGAGCAGGAATTGAAGCTGGCGCACAAGGCGCTGGACGAGTGGAACGCGGCGCACGGCGAATATCCCAACAGCGAAGCGGAAGTGCGCGCGGCATTGCAGACGGAAAAACTTGATTTCGACGCGCTGCGCGATCCGTGGGGCGAACGGTTTCGCGTGCAATTTTCGTACCGGCGAGCCGATCGAGTGCTGCGGTTGCTGAGCAGCGGCGTGGACAAGCAAGCCGGGACTGCGGACGATTTTACCGCGGCGACGTTTCACTGGCGATATTTCACTAAGACCGGGATGCGGATCGATCGCGCGTGCAACGAATATCTAGCGCGTACCGGAAAATACATCCGCGATTACCCGACACTGCGCGATGAAATGAAATTGCAGGGCGTGGATCTGGATGCGTTGCGCGACCCGTGGGGCCGGGCGTATTCGTTTGCGTTCGATATTGTCGGCGCTTACTACCGGATTCAGGTGGCGAGCGCGGGCGAGGATGGAGTTTTCGACAGCAAGGCGCATCCTTCCTGGGACGACGTGCAGGAATGGACTTCCAACATGCATTATTTTGCGCAAGAGAATAACGCCTTGGGCGCGGCAATCGCCGACCAATTTGCGGCCAAGGGCTCTTTTCCGCAAGACGACGAGCAATTGAAACCGGTGCTGGCTGCGGCGAAATTGGGGCCGGAGCGATTGATCGATCCATGGGGGCACACGTATCGATTTACATTCAGCACGCAAAGCCGGTATGGAGACAGCGTCACGGTGAGCAACGTGCGTTCGTATTCTGATCCTGCGGCGCAGAACCGCAAAGCGACGGAAGTGACGCCGGTGACGCAGCAGGTGGCGTTTCTTTATGTAGTGAGCAACGGGCCCGACAATGATGCGCAGCGCGGATTTCCCGTGGCGGAATATAGCCGGGTGATCGCGGAGCAAACCAGCAAACAAAAAGAAGCGATCGCAAACAAGACGCAAAATCCGGTGGAGGGCGGTTACGGCGGGCTGCATGGAGTGGTGACCGATCCCACCGGCGCAGTGGTCGGTGGCGCCACCGTGGCGGCGACGTCCACGGACACATTCATGGTTTACAGGGCGCTGGTGGATTACTCAGGAACTTACTCGTTTGCGAGTTTGCCGGCGGGATTTTACCAAGTGGAATGCACGTCGCTGGGTTTCGTGCGCAGCGTGGTGCAGCGCGTTCCGGTGCAGGCGGGAATTTCCACGCAGGTTGATTTCAGGCTGAATGTGGGCGGAGTGTCACAGACCGTGGAGGTGACTGCATCGGCCGACACGGTGCTTACGACGGAGTCGGCGTCGGTGGGGTCGCCGATCGCTGGCGCCGGGACGAAGGCGTTGGAGAAGCCGCTTTTTACGCCGCGGCTGCGAAAATACTTTCCGGAAACGCTGGTGTGGCGGCCGGAAGTGATTACGGACAAGCACGGGCGTGCGCACATCACTTTTCCGATGGCGGACAATATTACGGCGTGGAAAATGTCGGTGCTGGCTTCGAACGAAGCCGGCGAAGTGGGAATCGCGGAAAAAGAGCTGCGCAGTTTTCAGCCGTTTTTTCTGGAGCTGGATCCGCCGAAGATTTTGACCGAAGGGGATCAGGTCAGCCTGCCGGTGGTTTTGCGAAATTACACGGAGCAGCCGCAAACGGTGACAGCAGAAATGCAGCCCCAGCCGTGGATGAGCATTTTGTCGGCGGCGCAGCAGAGCGTGACGATCGCGGCGAGCGGCGACGGCAGCGCGGTCTTCGCGTTCCGCGCGGACAAAAGCATGAAAGCCGCGAAGCAGCGGGTAACGGCTCGCAACACAGCGGCCGGCGATGCCGTGGAGCGGGAACTTCTGGTGCATCCGAATGGGCAGGAGATTTCTTTTACGACGAGCCGGGTGCTGGCAGCCGCGCAAGATTCCGTGGAGCTGCAAATTCCGCAAACGGCGATTCGCGGATCGGTGGATGCGGAACTGCGGATTTATCCGAATTTGACGGCGCACGTGCTGGATGCGATGCGCGGAATTGGAGCGACTCCGGCGGGATGCGGCGAGCAGATCACTTCGACCGCTTACGTAAGCCTGATGGCGCTGGAGCTGCTGAAAAAAGCCGCGCAGGACAAGCCGGACGCGGCGAATCCGCGCGCCGCGATCGCGGCGCAGGCGCGGCAGACACTGCTGGAAGCGTACGACCAGCTGGTGGACTTGCAAAATCCGGACGGCGGATTCCGCTATTGGAAGAAGATGCCTTCGAACGTGGCGCTGACGGCGTACGTGCTGCGTCTTTTGAATGCCGCGCAGGGATTCATCGAAGTGGACGGGAGCGTTGCGAGCCGGGCACGCGATTATCTGGTGGCTCAGCAAACCAAGACTGGCGCGTGGACTACGTTGCGATGGGGTTTTCGGAACGGAGCGGAGACCGAGGTTGAGGTAGAGGATACGGATTTGACCGCTTACGTTGCGCGCGCCCTGGCGGGTGCGAAACCGGATACGAGCGCGAAGGATGCGGAGAAGCAGAAAAAAGCGGAGGCCGCGCTGAAACTGGCGCTGGATTTTCTGGAAGCGCGCATCGATGCGTGGAGCGATGCGTACCTGGCGGGAAACTATGCGATCGCCGCGGTGGAAAGCGAGCGCGGCGAACACGTCGAAAACGCGCGCGCGCTTTTGACGACGCTGGCGCATCGCGAAGGCGACACCACTTACTGGAACCTGGAAGCGAACACCACGCCGTTCTACGGCTGGGGCGAGCCGGGACGCATCGAGACGACGGCGCTGGCCGTGGAAGCGCTAGCGAAGCTGCAGGCGCGGCATCCCGACGCCGATACGGCGGACAGCATGAGCCGCGGGCTGCAATATTTGCTGACGCACAAAGACCGTTACGCCACCTGGTATTCAACGCAAGCGACGCAGAACGTGCTGGAGGCGCTGATTGCGGCGATTCCGATGGCGAGTGAAGGCACGGGCGCGTCCGACGCCTCCGTGCTGGTGAATGGGCGTGCGGCTGGCACGATTCATTTGCCGAGCCCGCAGGATGCAGTGGGGCCGATCAACGTGGAGCTGGCGGATGAATTGACGAAAGGTGCGAACAAAATTGAGATCGCGCGGAGCGGCAGCGCGGCGGCGATGAACGCCTCCGTCATCGCGAGCTACTATTTGCCTTGGGCCGAGTCTGAAGCGACAGCGCAAGAAAATTTCAAGACGGGAGAAAAACGCGCGTTGCGATTAAGCATTGGCTACGACCACACAGATGCGCACGTGGGCGAGCGGGTCCATTGCAGCGTGCGTGCCGAACGCATCGGATTCCGCGGCTACGGCATGATGCTGGCGGAAGTGGGCTTGCCGCCGGGGGCCGAAGTGGACCGTGCTTCGCTGGAAGAAGCGGAAACGTCGTTGGGAGTTTCGGGCTACGAAATACGGCCGGATCGCGTGGTGTTCTATTTGTGGCCGGTCGCGGGAGGAACCAGCCTTGGTTTCGATTTCCGCATGCGTTATCGAATCGAAGCGATGAGCAGTCCTTCGTTGGTCTACGACTACTACAATCCCAACGCGAACGCGGCCGTCGCGCCGGTTCTCTTCGGCGTCCGCTAAGCAAAGTCGGCTACCGGATTGCCGGTACATATTTCGTGCATCGTTTCAGTAACCGTGCGATGGTCCGCAGAGACTCAGCGACGGCCGAAGCTTCCAACCCGCTATGTACACGCGCTGAGAGAACCCCTGCTCACTAGGCTAGGGTAATCTCAATCTAAGTCGTCGCTTTGGTTGCGCCTATCACCCGCGGGCATTCTTAGATTGCTCCAACGTTGCTCCAAACCGTAAAGGCAACTCATGTAAGTTGTACTTTGCTCACTCGTACTCCTCTCGATTCAATTCGGCGAATCGAGGGCGTGTCGCGCTCACTTGCCGAGCGACCGCCTAATCGCGATATATTGTTCGCTGGATTCCTCGATCCTAAAGCGTGTATTGTTCGGACCCGATGTTTCGTCGGTCACTGATCCCTCTCATTGCACTAGCTGTGGCCACCTCCAGCCATGCCTCCGCCATGGTCGTCGCAGATTCGAAACATCCCGCATCCAAAACCACTCCACATGTTTCGGCTGCTGAAATGCACCTCCGCATAGGCGACACATATGAGAAACACGGTCAGTTCGACAAAGCCGAGCAAGAATACGTGATCGCGGCGACAGCTGAAGACAGCACTCCCGACACGCAAATCCACGCTCTCAACAGTGTGGAGCGGATTCTGAAGCTTTCTACGGATCGAAACTTGCAGATCGCCGACATTTATGAACACCAGGAGCAATGGTCGGATGCGGAAACCTATTATCTCAGGGCCGCTGACCCTGCTCGAACGCCGGCGCGGATGCGCCGGGCACAGATGGGCCTCATTTTCGTTCGAAACACTGGCACCTAGTCGGAAGTACGGCCGAAGATCCGTTTCACGTCGGTGATCATCCCGTTGTTTTGGATAACGATGTCGTAAGCGGGCGAGGCTCACTGGGCCTTTCGTCACCTGGGAGGATTGAGGGGAATTTGGGCGAAGGCACTTTCATCTATGCAGGCGCTCAAGACTCAGAGCATCCTCACTTCAGTGTCTGGCGTTTTTCAATCTACGGAGTTCAGTATGGCGATCATGACATGCCTGGGGAAAGAGCGAGTATCACGGCCGTTATTAATGGGCCGAAGTCTCTGGACATCTGGCCGGCAATCACGGATGAAGCCGGCAAGAGATTGATGAGTTGACTCTGCGCGGATGGCGGGTGGCCACCTGCCGACCACGTCATCTAGTCAGCCTACTGCGGTGCGGGACCGCGGCGGGCCCGAGCTATGCGCACACCTTAGGCGGTGAAGTAAATTAATCCGAGCGCACCGCGTTCCACGGCGCGTGTTGGCCGTGCGAGCCATACATCCCCGACATGGTGTTCCCGTCGATTTTCCCGCGGAACGTCAGCATGTCGTGCGTATGCGTGGTGAATTCGATGTGATGCACATTCACGAAGCCTTCAATGTCGCCCGACTGATGCGGGCCTTTGAAGTGTCCGGAAAGCTGCGAGCCAAATTGCTGGATCTGGACGAATTTTGTGGAACCGCCGGGCTGGTCAATATTCTGCGCGTAGATTGTCCAATTTCCCGAAGCATTGTCCGGCCCCGGGCCCGACGGCTCCTGCTGCCCGTCCTGCTGGGCATTCACGAACTCTGCCGCCGCCTTGAGCTCCGCGTCCGCCTGCGCCAATAAATCCTTCGCCCTTGCCGCGTGACCACCCAGTTGACCGCTGTTCGCATTCTGGGCCATATCGATTCGCTGATAGGCGTCCACAATATCGCCCTGCGCCGCGGCCAGGTTCCCATGCCGGTCCGAATCGATGTTCACCACCGGCGGAGGCAGCGGCTCCATTGATTGCGGTGCCTGCTCCGGTGGTGGTGCCTGCGGCGCTTGCGCTCCCTGCTGCGATTGCGGTGGCTGTTGCGATTGCGGCGCCTCGGCATCCTGCGCGCCCAATATCGGCCCCGCCAACACCGCGCCCAGTAGCACGCCGCCAATTATTATTTGCTTCGCATTCACGTTCATGTTGTCCCGCCTGATGCTGCCTCGCCGCCTGTTCTAATCCCACACCGCAATGACGATTCGGCCATCATCTCCGATCACCAGCATCAGCCGATTCGGATCAGAATCCAGCTTGCCGATTCCTTCCGTCGGCTTCACCACGTGCAACATCTTCGGCAGCGTTTCCTCGTGAATCACTTCATTGGCGCTCACTCCCGACGGCGCACTCTCGCCCTTCGCCACGAAATACTTGCCCACGCAGTCCGTGCAATCGCGCGGCGGTGGCGGCGCCTCGGCATAGCCCGGGATCGCCTTCAACGTAACGCGATTGGTCGCCCCGTGCACGCGCACGCCCTTGAAGGGATGCCCAGGTTCGAGCGTGAAAACCGCCTCGATCACTGGACTCTTCGATGGCGAGGTCGAATCCGTCGGCGCCTTCGCGACGAATGCCAGATCCAGAAATCCATCCGGCGGAATTCCGTGAGTAAGCGGAACCAATTCCGCATCCTCCCAACCGTCGGTGCTGGTTATTCCGCGCACTCGTATCACGTCCAGCGTCGGTCCATGCGTGCTGCTCATCGCCTCGACGCTCGTCACCCAAAGCACCGGCGCGAGTTTCGGCTGGTCCGGCGACGGCTGCTCCGGCTCGCCCGAATCTTCCGGAGGCGCCCCAGTCTGAGCCGTTGGCGGCGCTTGACCCTTGCTGGGCACAACGGAGCCCGCCTGCGCAAACGCAGAAGCACTAAAGAGAGAAATGCTAAATACCACCGCGGCAATCATCCATTTTTTCATCGCGAACCTCGCAGAATCACATGCATTGCTACATCCGGAGTATCGGATCCGAATTTCCTCGGGCCTTCCCGAGCGTGTGCAACGAAATCGATGCCATCAATACGCGCGTAGAAACTTTTCCGGGCCGCCCGCCGGTGCAAGCTGCGCTCCGCGCGCGATTGCGCCCTCAATGCCTCCCTCCAGGCGATCCAGCGCCTGCAGGATCAAATCCGTTGGCACAATCTGAACCAAGCCGCAGAACGCCGTGCGGCTGCTCGCAAAACTTCCGTTCTCTGCGAGCTTGTTCACGGGCGCTCCGCCGCCGCACACCGAAAAGTACTCGCACTGCTTGCGGCACATTTCCACGCCCGCACTGATGTCGCGCTTCAGCGCCTGCATCGCCGGGCTGCGCAGCATCTCTTCCAGCGACTCCGTCAGAATATTCCCCACGATGTAATCGTTGTACTCTGCGCTCTTGTAACCCAGCAGTTCCGGCGAAAAGCTGGAGACGTTCCCATGACAATCAATGTTCACCATGCCAAACGGTTCCACCTGCGCATTCTCCGCGCGGCTCTGCTCCGGCCGGAAAATTCGCGGGATCATCCCATCAATCTCGCGTATAAACTGAATCTGCGTGCTCTTCCGCGACAAAGTCCAGAACCGATCCAGAAAATGGCGGAAGCTCTCCGCCGCATTGCCGCTCGAAAGCAGCCCGGAGACATAAGTCCCCTCGGACTCCTCCACGTTGAAGCAGACGTCGTCAATCCCTTCGGAAACGTAGAAATCGAGCAGCTCATCGGGCGCGAGCATGCTTTTTTCTGAAAGTACGGTGATCACATGGAACGGAACATTTTCGCGGCGCAGGAGTCGGATCCCGGCAATGGCGCGGTCAAACGTTCCTTTGCCCGCGCGCGTCACCCGGTTGGCATCGTGCAGCTGCCGCGGCCCATCAATGCTCACGCCCACACCAACGCGCCATTTCTTGATGAAGTCGCACCACTCCTGGTCAATCAGCATTCCATTGGTCTGAATCGAATGGTGCAATTGGATTTCGGGAGGTCGCAGGGCATCGATGGCTTCGAATGCGGCTCGATAATAAGACGGTGGCAGTACGAGCGGCTCACCCGCATGCCAGATCACTGTAAGGTAAGGGCTGCACCAGCCCGTCGCGAAGATTTTCTCGAATATCGCAGTCACCGTCTGCAAAGGCATGACGGTTTTTGCGTCTCGCTGCGGCAGATAACAGTATTTGCAGTTGATATTACAGAAAGGCGTCGGCTGCAGCACCACGGTGTGGATCAGCGGCGCAACATCCCGGCATGTTGCCATGTCTCGCATCAGCGCAGCCACCGCGGCTACCAGTTATGCCAGAAATTGTGCCAGTTGTGCCAGCCGCCGTTGTGCCAGCCGTTTCCCCAGCCGCCATTTCCCCAGCCCCCGTTGCGCCACCCCCCATTACGCCATCCCCAGCCGCCATTTCCCCAGCCGACATGCCAGTTCGGCCATTCTCCCAACAGCGCGGCGTCACCCACAGAACCCTGCCGCTCCTTGAACTCCACTTCGGAAACTCCGGCGCGGATTTCGCTCAGCCGCTCGGCCACGCTCGCTATCGGCGCCTCATCTTTTCGATTCACCGACGCAGCTTCCGACTGCACAGTGGCCAGCAACGCGGAAATTCCCAGCACACCCGCGGGGAGCAGCACGGCAAGCGCTTGTTTCATTCGGCTACGCACGGTCATCGGCAGCCTCCTGCACTTCTGAGCGCGGAAACTATCACCGCGTGTATTTCTCGTCAACTTATTTTATTTGAATCTGAGCCAGCGAAAAATCGTCAGCAAAATCACTTCGCTATTGTTTTCGCCCATGGGCGCGAGGACCACCCGCCAGGGTCATGGGGATCGGCTGGCATGCGCATCGGTGACTGAAGGGGGCGCCTGCCGCCCGAGATTGGCGTTTCCGGGAACGGCCACGCGCGCTGCGATGCGGAATCGTGCGATCACTTTATGTGCCCGGTCTGGCCGCATCAGACTGGGCCGCTACGAATTCGAGACGAAGGGTGGGTTGTGCTCGGTAGGTGGTATGCGCGGTGTCAGGAATTGGGGCGGGATCGCATGGCCATGGCTACTAGAGCACCGATTAGAATTGCCGGGAAGAGTTGGCCGACGATGGCCTCCGCGGTGGTGAGCGAACGCGCGAACGGAGAGACTGGGATGATGTCGCTGCCGATGGTCGTCAGCGTGGCAAAACTAAAATAGGTAAGTTTCGAGGTGAGTTGGTCCAAATCCGTGGGCGCGGAAACGAACTGCAAAGAACCGGGCCGAAGCTGTTCCAGGAACTGGAACGCAGAAGCCCACGCCATCCCCAGAAGAAGATAGGCACAGACGCCGCCCTGAATGCGGCTCCAAGTAACCGGGCCTGCACGGAACATCACAAGCAACACAATCCGGACATAGAGAAGCAGCGTGATCGTGGCAAGCACGCTGCCAAACAGATGAAGAAACGGCGTCGGATGCAAGCGACCTGCCGCCAGTATCACACCCGTGGCAAGGACGGTGACGATCACGCAAACTCTGAAAATGCGGGTCGAGTTCGCGGCGATGGCTCCGTAAATCATGAGCGCCAGGACGATGAGGTCTAAGAATACTCTTCCGGAAAGGCCGGCTTCGCGCAGAGGGCTTATCACGAAGACGAGAATGGTGACGGAAAGGGTTACGAGAGTGAGCCCGATGTCGCCTGACCAAAATTCGCTCATGCTCAGGTGGAAGGCGGAACTTTGGGGTTGCTGCGAATTGGTAGTCATGATGAATGCCTCGGCGAGACGGGGCTCGCCAATCACTTTACTGATGCATCCGCGACCTTGCTCGGACTGCTGTTCGTCGTCATCACCATTCCCCGTTCTGGTGCGTTTAGGCGCAGAGGCTTTGAACTCGTTCAAAGACCTTCGTGCCGACGGGACGCTACCGATTTGCGGCCTGAGGCCGAGCGTCCAAACCGATCTGCTTCGGAAGCCACTACGTAACTAAGTCAATTACTTCCGGCAGCTTCGAGACGCCACCCAACACGGCGCAATGTCCAATGTCCGGTAGCAGGTGGACTTCGGTCTTGGGGCGACCTTTGAAGACGAGCGTATCCGCCTGTGGGACGAAATAGTCGTTTGCGCCGTTGATGACGAGCATCGGAGCGTTTTTTGTTTGGTCGAGCAGCGGACGCCGTGAGAACTGTTGCACTGCCGCCATGAATTCCGGAAGGGATGGCTCTTCGTCGAAGCCCATGTCGTTGCCGATGATGCCCGGCATGCCAAAGGGCAAGTTCTGAGCGTTCTCTTTCCCCCAAGCCTTATCGACTGGACCGCCGAGCACGATTGCGGCATCGACGGCGCTCGAAAGCCCTGTCATCGCCGAAAAGTTGCCGCCGAACGAAAAGCCGAGATGCGCGACCTTTCCGTTGCCGAGCTTGCGCGCCTCATTCACGACGCCGAGCACGAGCTCGTCACCTTGGACGGAAAGTGGGATAGTACTTTCGCCCGTGCCTGAAATGTCGAAGCCCAAGATCGTAATGCCGAGGCGTTGGGCCAACGTCACGTAGATCGCGTGCAGACCCATCTTGTAGGTATCGACGCCGCCGGTGTAAATCAGCACCGGCGCGCTCGCATACCGGCCTGTCACTGAAAACAGATACACCGGTGTGCTCACAGTTCCGCCTTGATAGGGGATCGCGAGTATTCTGCGCTCGAATTTGACGGGGAAGCTCGGTGCCGCCTTGAGGTAGCATTCAAGCTGATTTTGCTGCGCCTTGCGCCGCGCATCGTTGGCGAGGCAGGGAAATATGGCAAAACCGTAGGCGAACGACGCGAGAAGCGAGTTTCCCGCTTCAAGATATTTTCGCGCGAACGCGGACCATTCGTAAGACCATCCGCCCGGCGAATCAGCCCACATATCCTTGATCGTGGCGCGCAACGTATCGACATCTGCTTTCGGGATGCCGAACGCAATGAACTGGCTGTAACGGTCTTCGAAACTGGCCTCGGGGGCGGAGATCATACGTGTAGCTCATATTGATTCCTCTCAATCTGCTGGTTGTATTCTAAAGTTAACGAGTTAACGCATAAAATTGCAAGGCAGCGGAACTGCCAGCTTGGCATCGGCATGGGCTGGGTATTCATATGACAGGAGATTCTCTCCTCTTTCAGCTTTGGGATACACCTTGTGGCGGGAGAAACGGAAAATGCGGGGCGTGCGTTGCGAGATCTGGAAGAATTGCAATGGCAGCAACAAAGGCGCCGCGACGCAGATGGCAATACTTTATGGTTTGTTGGGTGAAACTGACCGGGCGTTTGCTTGTCTGGAAGAAGCGTACCGTTATCGCCAGCCCCTCCTTCTGCTCGCTAACGTGCAACCCCGAATGGATTGCCTGCGATCAGAACCGCGCCTCCGCGAAATGCTGGCAAAGTTGAATTTGCCGCTTAGAGATGCATAGCTCCGCTCAGCATTGATTTACATGTCTCGAATCCATGCTCATCGCTTCTGTCTTGGAGATTCAATAGGTTCTGCGGGTCTGAGCAACGCCCAAGTACAAAATCTGTACAACAAAGAGCTCACCCGCCTCTAAATTATTGAATCTAAAGAATGGCTCGGCAGCGAGGGCCATCGAGTCTGTCTCCGGAGAGTTTTTACCGTCTATATAAATAAAGAAGGGAGACGGTAAAAACACTCGCCGATCAATGTCCGTTTTGTCCAATCTCGGGTTCGCCATTCCGGGGCTAAACATCATTCCACGAGCAAGTTCGTCATTCTTTCAGCAGAGGTAGGGTCCCAGTAATGTCCGATTTCGCCGGTGCTGTAACCGGAATCGAGGGAACTGCAAGGGGAAGGCAAAGGAGCTCGAAACTACCGCGAGTGCGGCAGTCCGGGGGATGACCGAGTAAACCACGGTGGCCGAGTTGCCGATTGTACCAGTGGGCTCCACGAACTCGCCGCCAGGAGACACAATATTCAACTCACACCCAGGTGAGTTGCGACGGAGAGAACTACAATTGTATGCAAGGAAAACAAAAGGGCGATTGTTCGCTGGCGGAATTGCGTGATCTTGGCTTGTCCATAGACATTGATGAGGTGCTGGCGCGGCGACTCAAGGGAAAACTTCTCATCATTGACGGCCACGTTCGGCAGGGCTACTATCTTGGTGATTCAGCTTTCGGCTGCGAGCATCTCCATCGGACATATGACGCCATCGCCGAGGAAGTCGTTCACGCCGCAACGCCTGACAAGGTTCTTGAGGAGATGATCCCCGGAATGGTACATCGCTACGACAACAACAGCGCTGGTTGCCACTCATGAACCTCAAGACGGCTTTCCGGATGATGGAGGGCTCAATATCAGAATGGCAAGGCAGAAAGCTTTTGATGGGTCCAGCCGCCAAACCCAAATTGGGTAGGGCCAAATCCTTAAAGATGCGCGAGCGACGATTACAGAGGTTTATCAAACAGAACCAGTGCTACATCAGCGCAGTTCGAAGCGCTGCCGATGTCCACAAGCCCGATATGCAGCGCTGGCGTCACGGGAAGCTATCGGACGAATCCTCAATCTCGCAGCGGATCGAATCGGTATTCCGAGGGATGAGGCCTATTGCCTCAATGACTTCCCAAGGGTAAGAACTTTTCCTTACCTTCTCACCGTTGACCTCTTACCCGCAGGGTCCTGCACCATAGGCGCATGATGTGAAGTTCTAAGAAAGCGCTTTTCAGTAAGGAGAGTCCTATGACAACGGTGAATACATTTGAGCAATCCGGGCGAGAGTTGAAAGTGGAGTATTGGCCGATTACGAAGCTTCAGCCTTACCACCGCAATCCCCGGAAGAACGATCCAGCAGTAGATCGAATGGTAGGTTCGATCCGGGAATTCGGATTCAAGGTTCCAGTTCTGGCCCGCAGTGACGGCGAAGTGGTCGATGGTCACCTGCGATTGAAGGCGGCCAAGAAGCTGGAAATAGCCGAGGTGCCAGTGATCCTGTGCGATGAATGGACGGATGCGCAGGTCAAGGCGTTTCGGCTAATGGTGAATCGGTCGGTGGGCTGGGCCGAATGGGATGACGAACTGGTTGGTCTAGAACTACTGGAGTTGAAGGATCTCGATTTCGATCTGAGGTTGACGGGTTTCGACGCGCATGAAATCGATGACTTCCTTCTCTCCCCGGAACTGGAAGCCGGCGCCGACACTGTAGCTGAGGTTCCCGATCGCCCGGTGTCGAAGCTGGGTGATTTGTGGCTGTGCGGCAAACACCGCGTTATGTGTGGCGACGCTACCTCAACTGAAGCTGTGACACGCTTGTGTGGCTCGGAGGCGCCCACGGTGCTGATCACCGACCCACCCTATGGGATTGGCCTGGATTCTGAGTGGAGGGACCGGGCCGGACTCAACGGCCATGGGCCGGCTGAGGGCAGTTATATGAAACATCGCACCGAGGGCCACAACAACACCACGATATCGTCCGATACACGTGCCGATTGGTCTGAGGCATTCGGACTGGTGCCGAGTCTCCAGGTAGGCTATATTTGGCATGCCTCCAAGTTCACAAGGGAGGTGCTGAATGGTCTGCTGCGCATTGGCTTCGATCATCACCAGCAGATCATCTGGAACAAGGGCCGAACGGTTCTCACACGAACGCACTACTGGTTCCAGCACGAGCCGTGCTGGTACGTGCGGAAGAAAAACGCCCCGTGGTTCGGTAAGCCCGGCGAAAACTCAACGGTGTGGGAGGTAGCGTCGCCCAAGTTCATCATGGGGGGCTCGAAAGAAGAGAAGTTCGATCATCCCACTCAAAAGCCGTTGGAACTGATGCGGCGACCGATTCTGAACCACACCCGGCGCGGTGAGTTGGTATACGACCCTTTTCTCGGGTCCGGGACTACGCTGATCGCTGCTGAGACAATGGACCGGATTTGCTACGGGTTGGAAATCGATCCACGCTATGTGGATGTAGTCGTGGGACGCTGGCAAAAACTTACCGGCAAGGGGGCGATGCTCGAAGGCAGCAGACGAAGTTTCGATGAGATTGCAGCCGAGCGGAACGAGGGGGTTGAAGATGCCACGACCGAGGCTTGAACCTACCGACGAGCTGCGCCGCTTGGTGAAGTCCCTGTCTGCCTTTGGCGTACCGCAAAAGGAAATCGCCCGCCGAATCGGAATCCGATCCACGAAGACGCTCAGAGCGCATTACCGGACGGAACTGGACCGAGGCGCTTTGGAGGCCAACATGAGCGTGACTCAGACCCTCTATAAAATGGCTACCTCGGGCAACCATCCGGTAGCTACTCTGTTCTGGTTGAAGGTCCGTGCCGGCTGGCAGGAACGTCCAAGTCAGACGGTGAATCCGCTCCCCTCGCCGCCTTTTGTAGTGGCCAAAGAAAACGGAGTCGAGCAGCCATGATTCGACTGAAACCTCCGCAATGGTCGGTATTCAATTGCGACACCCGGTTCCGGGTTCTGGTGGCAGGGCGGCGCTTTGGAAAGACGTATTTGTCCATGGTGGAGCTGTGCCGCTGGGCCTGGGGCACGGGACGGCTGGCCTGGTATGTGGCCCCTAGCTATAAGCAAGCCAAGCGCATTGTCTGGCAACCTTTGAAGCAAATGACGCGGCCCTACTGGGCAGCGCGGCCCAACGAAACCGATTTGCGGATCGAGCTCATGAGCGGCGGGACGATCTGCCTGCGCGGGGCTGATAATTACGATTCCCTGCGTGGTGACGGGCTGGACTTTTTGATCCTGGACGAGTATGCATCCATTACGCCCCAAGCTTGGACCGAAGTGCTACGCCCGGCGCTAGCGGACAAACAGGGCCGTGCTCTGTTCATCGGCACACCCCGGGGATACGATCATTTCTTCGACCTGTACCAGAAAGTGCAAGGCCAGCCCCATTGGAATACCTTCCAGTTCACTACCGAGCAAGGCGGGAATGTTTCTAGCGAGGAGCTGGAAAGCGCCGCACGGGAGCTGGATGAGCGCACCTACCGCCAGGAGTTTCAGGCCAGCTTCGAGAACATGACCGGCGGTACCGTGTATTACGCTTTCGATCGGAAACGGAATGTGAAGGAGGTCGAGTTCGACCCGCTGTATCCGATCTCGTGGAGCTTGGACTTCAACATCAATCCAATGTGCTCGGTGATCGCGCAAGTGATCGACACCACCAATCGGATGGAGATGCTGAGTGGTATGCGTTCGGCTGTGGTGCACGTGCTCGACGAGCTGTTCATCCCGAACTGTTCGACACCTCAGGCGTGCGAAGAGTTTTATAACCGGACGGAGCGATACCGGCGTGGGGGACAACGGCTGGTGAACGTATACGGGGATGCGACCGGCAGCAAGCGGCAAACCGCGAATGCAGGCGCTGAAAGCGACTGGCAGACGGTTCGAGAGTTCTTCGAGCGGCACAGCGGGGAGTTCCGGGTAAGTTTCAAGTACAAGCATCGCAATCCGGCCGTTCGGGACCGAGTAGCGGCAGTGAACGGGGTGCTGCAGAACGCATTGGGACAATCCAAGCTGTTCCTTGATGCTCGCTGCAAGTACCTTATTAAAGACCTGGAGCGCGTGGTCTGGAAGGCCGGTAGCTCAGTGCTCGACCAGGACTGCGATTCGCAGCTCACCCACGTCTCCGATGCGCTTGGCTACCTGTGCGAAGCCGAGTTCGGCATCCGTCCGGCGGGTGGCTACGACGCTCGTTATATCGCCTAGACCCGGCCCGATCACTAGCCGGAGAGGGAGCCGTTTTCGACTTGCTTTCCGGGCCCCACAGAGCGTCCATGGAAGTGTGGTTAACGCTGCCAGAGAGGAATCGAAAACCATGGATGACCCGATAGGCCGGCAGATTCAAAAGCTGTCGCGTTCGACCATCCCAGTTCTCAGAATCAAGTACCGGGAAGTGTTCGGCCAGCAAGCCAAGGTCGCTCACAAGCAGTACCTGGTGCGACGCATCGCCTGGCAGTTGCAGGCTCAGGCCGAGGGAGATTTGAGTGAACCGGTGCGCCGCCGCATTGCCGAGATCGCCGGCGAATCCGATTTGAGCAGGCAAGCGCCCCATGGGCTACGAACTGAACCTGCGGCTGGCGACGCTCCGGTTCACACGGTTGGGTCAGGCCTCCGGCGCGATTCGCGAGTGCCCCCCATTGGCACCTTGCTCCGGCGCCGCCATCAGGGCCGGGAGATCATGGTCAAGGTTCTCGAAAACGGCTTTGAATATGATTCCCAGTTCTATCGGTCGCTGAGCGCCATCGCCCGCCAAGTCACCGGCACGCGCTGGAATGGTCTGCTGTTCTTCGGTCTCACGGAGCGCCGCCATGAGTGAGGAGGAGATCCGGGCCGGCGACCTCACCACCACGGCGACGAAGCAACGAGTGATACGCTGCGCCATTTATACTCGCAAATCCACCGAAGAAGGCCTGGACCAGGAGTTCAACTCGCTGGATGCGCAACGCGAGGCGGGCGAAGCCTATATCGCCAGTCAAAGACAGGTAGGCTGGCGTTTACTGGCCCAACGCTACGACGACGGCGGCTTCAGTGGAGGCACGCTCGACCGGCCCGCCCTACAACGGCTGCTGGCCGATGTGGAGGCTCACCAGGTGGACTGCGTAGTGGTGTACAAGGTGGACCGGTTGAGCCGGTCCCTACTCGACTTTGCGCGCCTGATGGACCGCTTTGACCAACGCTCGGTCAGCTTCGTTTCGGTTACCCAGCAGTTCAATACCACCACCTCGCTGGGCAGGTTGACGCTGAATATTCTTCTCTCGTTTGCGCAGTTCGAGCGCGAGATCATCAGTGAACGAACTCGCGATAAGATGTCGGCCGCACGGCGCAAGGGCAAGTGGGTGGGAGGCACGCCCCTGCTCGGCTATGACGTGGACCCGGGCGGGGGACGTCTGGTTGTCAACCCCAAAGAAGCGCAGCGTGTGCGCGAGATCTTCGAGCTTTACCGGCGACATCGTTCGCTCCACACGGTGGTGGCCGAACTCGCTCGCCGTGGCTGGACCACCAAGGTGTGGAAGTCCAAGAAGGGACGCCGTCACACGGGACGCCCTTTCACCAAGGCCTCCTTGCGATTGCTGCTTACGAATGCGACCTATGCCGGAAAAGTGAACTACCGCGGTGTGGTCTATCAAGGTGAACATTCGGCCATCGTTGACACCGCACTGTGGGACCAGATCCAGGTCGAGTTTCGGGACCGGCAGCGCCCCAAGACCGAGTCTACTCGCAGCGAGCAGAAGGCGCTATTGGCAGGATTGCTGTTCTGCCAAAGCTGTCAGCGGCCCATGGTAGCTACGTATTCGATGAAAGGAGAGCGGCGCTACCGCTATTATGTCTGCCACCAGGCACGGCAGAATGGCTGGAAGTCTTGCCCTACCAAAGCAGTCTCAGCCAAACTGATCGAGGAATCCCTGGTGGGCCAACTGCGGGTCCGTCTGAACTCGGAGGCAATGCGACGTGCCCTCCATCTTCCCGCCCGCGACTGGCAGGCGTTCCTTCACGATCCCGCCGGACTAGTGCCAGCGCTGGTCGAAAGTGTCGGATATGAGGGTGGCAGCGGTACGGTCTCGGTGCGGTTACGAGCTTTGAATGGCACTTTTCAGGAGGCCTAGCATTGACTTTTGAATACAAGCTTCCCATCCGGCGCAGCCGGACACTTCCGACCTTCCCAATAGCTGGGGCAAAAGATCCGATAGGCCGCCCGCCGCGGGTGGCGAGGCTGGTGGCTCTGGCCCACAAACTGGAAGCCATGGTGCAATCTGGTCTGGTGTCGGACTATGGTGAACTGGCGCGACGGGCGCGGATCTCGCCGGCTCGCATTGCCCAGATCGTGCTTCTGGGTCAACTGGCGCCCGAGATTCAGGAATATATCTTGTTTCTATCTCGCGAGTACGCTGGACTGATCACTGAACGTCATTTACGAGATATCGCTCGCGAACTACGCTGGAAGCGCCAGCGCGAACTATTCGGCGAGCTGCTGAGCCGGCGCGGCTAACCTCGCCTTTTCCTTCCCCGACCTTTTGAACCCACAGTTTGTCCTTCCATTCCACGGCTGGTCGAGGGATGAATGACATTGGTTCTGTGCCGAGCGGAACCATAGGAGGCCGGCATTTGCACGAAGCTTTGGAGAGCCGCCACTGGCGGATTCTACGTCTGTTCTTGATATCACTGGACGAACAGGAGATGAAGAATGTGGGGGAGCAGCTCCATCGGGAGCTGGCTGCGCGCCGGGATTGCGACCTCAATCCGGTGCGGCTGTTCTTCAGTTCGCTAACTGCCGAGGACCTGGAGTTGGCACGCCAAGCGATCTTGAACGAACGGGCGGCACGCCGCCAGGAACGGCGCTTGCTGGCCGTGCTCGCTCGGACCAAATCCCGCAAATCGGCTCGCTCTGAATCCGCTCGTTAAGCCGAGCCGGCTCGACCCTTCCTAGGCATCGCCATTCCATCGCCTCATAATTTTGCTCGCAACATTTTTCGACTTGCATTCGGGAGCAAACCGAGGGATGAATGGCTCACCTGCGGCAACCTGCCGTAACAAAGGAGATTTGCAATGACATCGATACCCGAGCCGGCTCAAAGGCCGGCCAACGATTCCACCCAAGCTGCGGTCACGACGCGTGGCCGCGTGGCACCGAAACGCGCCAAGCAGGCCAACGCCATCGCTGGCGGCAAACGACGCCCCAGATCCGCGATCCGGCCGGGCACCAAAACCGCCAAGATCCTGCGCTTGCTGAAGCGCCCCGGCGGCGCCTCGCTCGCCGAGCTTACCAAGGCCACCGGCTGGCAGGCCCATTCGGTTCGAGGCTTTCTAAGCGGAGCTGTCAAAGCCAAGATGCGTCTCAAGGTTATTTCAGCCAAGCGCGAGGATGGAGAGCGAGCTTATCGCGTTCCCGCCTAACGTAAAGAAGCCGCCCGGCTCCCATCTCGACCGGACGGCTTCTGTTCCTTATCTTTGTTTCCATTCCACCTGCCAGTTAAAACATGCGGACGCTGCCGGGTCCCTTTCAGCATTCTCGACGTATCGTGAACGTGAGTGTGTTAACTGGAGAGAGGGCTCGTTCGTTCGGGCACCCGAATGAACGAACCCACCCTGTCGTTAACGGCTGGCGTGTTAACTGGCCAGTGGTCCACTCGATTCATCCGGGGACCCGAACGACCAGGTCCACCCTGTCGTTAACAGCCCAGAAAAACACCGCGCCGCCAATTTCCTCGGGTCCCCGAACGAATTGAGTGGTCTACCGGCTAGTTAACACGAAGACCTGCGCGGCGTTCAAGCGGTCGCCTGCGGATCAACAGGATACTGCTGCATTGATTC
>Ga0187887_10000836_pt1 | contig 28671 bp, 27 predicted proteins | sample June2016WEW_7_10_FD_132977 | JGI IMG/M metagenome (GOLD analysis project Ga0187887, IMG submission 132977) | Peatland microbial communities from SPRUCE experiment site at the Marcell Experimental Forest, Minnesota, USA - June2016WEW_7_10 | ecosystem: Environmental > Terrestrial > Soil >... | reverse complement strand
GTTGGGCGTGCCCATGCCGAGGCGAGGGGTGATCGGCGGTATGGAAATCGTGATGCCGCTGGCGAAGTAACCATGGACGAGACCGACAGGCGATTGTTGCTCCATTCCCTTCGCGAAAGCCAGGAGGTTTTCCAGCGCGCGCTCGGCGGCGTGACGGAAGCGGAGGCCGTCTGGAAGCCGGGCGCGGACCGATGGTCGATCCTTGAATGCACCGAACATGTGGCGGTCGCAGAATCGGGGATGTTCCGCGGGGTCCGCCAGGGGACGCCCATCACCGAGCCAGGAATTGCCGATGCAGACCGTGAGAAACGCCTATGCGCAGCCGCGGCGGATCGCACCCGAAAACGGTCGGCTCCGGAACCGGTGCGGCCGAGTGGCCGGTTCGCATCGCTCGCCGAAGCGATCGCGGAGTTCGCGGAGCGCCGCGAGCGCACTATTCGCTGGGTGGAATCCTGTCCGGACGATTTGCGGACAGTGTCGATGGTGCACCCGGTCGCCGGGCGCATCACGTGTCATGATTGCCTGTGGGTGATAATTGCGCATCCGGTGCGGCACGCGGAGCAGATTCGCGAGATCCGTGAGGCCTGGCGTTCCGCTGAGGTAAAGTGAGCTTTGATGGCAGGGCCACTCACCGCTCTCGCGAAGTACACGCTGCTTGTTGTCGGAGCGCTGTTTCCCATCGTCAATCCGCTGGGCAACACGCCCATCTTTCTATCGCTGACGCGTGGGCTGTCCAGCAAAGCGCGAAAAGCGCTGGCCCGGATGATCGCGATCAACGGCCTCATTCTGATCCTGGCGTCCATCTTCATCGGCACGCACATTCTGGCATTCTTCGGGATTTCATTGCCGGTGGTGCAGGTGGCCGGAGGGCTCGTCGTGATTTCCACGGGTTGGGCGCTGTTGCGCCAGCCCAACGATGATGGCGAGGGCAGCGGCGGGTCCCAGCGGGAATGCAGCGAGGCCAGCTACTCCCGCCAGGCCTTCTATCCGCTCACGCTGCCGCTCACCGTCGGACCGGGGACGATCGCGACGGCCATCACGGTGGGCGCCAACCGGCCTGAGGGCTCCGAGTGGCGATGGCCGCTGATTGTTGGCATGCTGCTGGGCGCGGTTTTGATCGCGGCGTCAATTTACATAAGTTATCGCTTTGCCGAACGCATCGGACGCACCCTCGGCGACTCCGGCATGAACGTGATCATCCGCCTGTCGTCGTTCATTCTGGTCTGCATCGGCGTACAGATTCTCTGGAATGGACTAAGCACCCTGCTACGGACGGTGATCCGGTAAGCGGAGTCCCGATTGCCTCAGGCGACAAATGGCGCTATGATTGGCGACAGAACGGTTATGGTTAACGAGCTGAGCGCCGTCGTGGAAGAACTCGGAGGAAAAGCGGCTTTGGGCCGAAGTCTGACGACAGAGGCCGAACTGCGCGTGGCGATCCGGGAAGGCTTCCCAAGACAAGTGGTGGACAGCGTCATGGACTCGGCCGGCCTGACCCTCAAGGATCTTTCCCGCAGCCTGAGCCTTTCCCCACGCAGCCTGCAGCGCCGGGGCCGGCAGGGCCGCCTGGCACGGCATGAATCCGACCGCGTGTACCGGCTGGCTCGCATTGTGGCGCTGGCCCGGCACTACATTGGGGACAAGGACGGCGCGTCCCGCTGGCTCAAGCGTCCCAACCGGGCGTTGGGCGGCAGTCCCCCGCTGGAATTGATGGACACGGAAGCGGGAGCACGCGCGGTGGAAAATGTGCTGGGCCGTATCGCCTATGGCGGCATTAGTTGACGCGCGTCTATCGAATCCTCCGAAATACCCACGCAAAGCAGCCGCTCGATGGAGAAGGAGCGTTCCGTTTCGGCGGCCGCTGGTCCAGTCCGGGCACGCGGCTCGCGTACACCTCGGAACACTCGTCGTTGGCCATGATCGAGTACTTCGTCCACATCGATCCCGGCGACTCGCCCCGGGACCTGGTGATGGTTTCCGCGGACATCCCTGACAGTGTCTCCCGGAAGAAAGTCAGCCTCAGCCGGATTCACTCCGATTGGCGCAGTAGTCCGGCCCCTCCCCAACTGGCAGCCGTGGGCGATTCTTTTGTGACGGATCGCAAGGCCGCGATCCTGATCGTGCCGTCGGCCCTGGCCCCGTCTGAGTCAAACTGGCTCATCAACCCTCGACATCCTGAGTTCCACCGCATCCGTGTTCATCCTGCCGAAGCGTTTCATTACGATGTGCGGTTCTTTGCTTGACGCCGCCTTGAAATGGTCCCCGTCACTCGGAGATCGACAAAGGCTGGTCACCGAGATTCTCCGCCAGCTCAAGATTCCGTTCGCCTGAGGAACTCGCATAGCCCGTGGCCAAGAACGGGTGGGGATTAGTTCTTCGTGGCAGGCGGCGCCAGCGGCGATTCCTCTCAACTGGCGAGACTATCACATTCAAGCGATTGATCCGCGCCGCCTGACTGCGAGGGACTGCTCGCCTCTACCTTCGCCTTCGTCCCCGCAGCTTCAGCACCGGCGCGGCATTGAACGCCGCCTCAAGAATGTCTGTCTGCTCCTCGTTGTGCCGCTTCAGCGACCCGGCGGCGGGGCTCGCGGATTCCACGCGCCCCAGATAGCGCAGCGGGCGCTTGCCTTCCAGCACGGCACCGATCACGTCCTGGACAAACTCCCACGCGCCCATGTTGCGCGGCTCTTCCTGCACCCACACCACCTCGGCGGAAGCCGGATAGCGGTGCACCGCTTCCTTCATTTCGGCCGCGGGGAACGGATAGATCTGCTCCAGCCGCACGATGGCCACGTCATCCACCTTGCGCTGCTCGCGCGCGGTGAGCAGGTCGTAATAAATCTGCCCGGAGCAAATCAGCACGCGGCGCACGCGCTCCGCATCGGCAATCGCACTGTCCTGCAGCACTTCGGAAAAACGCCCACCGGCGAAATCTTCCAGAGGTGAAACGGTGCGCGGGTTGCGCAGTCCGCGCTTGGGCGTGAACACGATCAGCGGCTTGCGCACGGCGCTCTGATCAGGACCACCGTACATCTGGCGCCGCAGCAGGTGGAAATACTGCGCGGGCGTGCTGCAGTTGCACACCTGCAGGTTGTTCTCCGCGCACAATTGCAGGAACCGCTCGATGCGCGCGCTGGAATGCTCGGGACCCTGGCCTTCGTAGCCGTGAGGGAGCAGGAGCACGATGCCGCTCGGTTGTCCCCACTTCGATTCGGCGCTGGCGATGAACTGGTCGATCATGATCTGCGCGCCGTTCGCGAAATCCCCGAACTGCGCCTCCCAGATCACCAGCCACATCGGATCGCCCACGCTGTAGCCGAACTCGAATCCCATCACCGCGTATTCGCTCAAAGAGCTGTCGAACACGTCGAAGGGCGCCTGGCCGGATTCCAGATGCTGCAGCGGGATGTAGTTGTGGCCGTCCTCGTAGTCGTAATATTCGAGATGCCGCTGGCTGAACGTTCCGCGCGCGCTGTCCTGGCCGCTGAGCCTGACCGGCGTGCCTTCCAGCACCAAACTGCCGAACGTCAGCGCCTCGCCGGTGGCCCAATCGGCCGAACCGCCGTCGAGCAAGGCCCTGCGTTTGTCCAGAAATCCTTTGAGCTTCGGATGCACGTGGAAATTCGCCGGGAACGTGACCAGGCCGCCGATGATTCTCTGGATCGCCAATGTCGAAATGGCCGTGTGCGGCCGCGCCTTCGACACATCGGCCTGATCGAGGGCGCTCAGCTCATCACCCAGATATTTCTCGGCATGGTGGCGCGCCGCGTCGTAAATATTGTTCAGCCTGGCGGGCACCTCCTCACGCATCTCGGCGACCCGCTCGGCAGTCACCACGTTGTCGCGAATTAGACGCTGTGAGTAGAGCACCGCCACCGAAGGATGGTCCTTGATCTTCCGGTAGAGCAGCGGCTGCGTGTAGCTCGGGTCGTCGCCTTCGTTGTGGCCGTGCCGCCGGTAGCACACCATGTCGATGACGACGTCCTTCTTGAATTTCTGCCGGAAGCCGTAAGCGAGTTGGGTCGCGCGCAGGCAGGCTTCGGGATCGTCCCCATTGACGTGCAGGATGGGGGATTGCACCATGCGCGCTACGTCCGTTGAGTACGTCGCTGAACGCGACTCCTGCGGATTGGTGGTAAATCCAATCTGGTTGTTGATGACGATGTGGATGGTGCCGCCGGTGTGGTAACCGGAGAGCTGGGAAAGATTCAGAGTCTCGGCCACCACGCCCTGCCCTGCGAACGCGGCGTCGCCATGAATCAGGATGGGTATCACGCGCTCGCGCAACTCGTCGCCCATGCGATCCTGTTTGATCCTCACAATGCCTTCCACCACCGGATCGACTGCCTCGAGATGGCTCGGGTTGAATGCCACCGAAACAGTGATCTCCTTGCCCTCTTCCGAGCGGCGCGTCCCGGTGGCGCCCAAATGGTATTTCACGTCGCCGGAGCCCTGCGTACTGTCCGGATCGACGTTGCCTTCGAATTCGGAGAAAATCTGTACCAGCGGCTTGCCGACGATATTCGCCAGCACGTTGATGCGGCCGCGGTGCGCCATGCCCATCACCACTTCGCGCACGCCCGCGCCGGATGCCAGCTCGAGCGTCTCATCGAGGATGGTCATGGCCGATTCCGACCCTTCCATCGAAAACCGTTTGTGGCCCACGAACCGGTTCTGCAGGAAATGCTCGAACTCTTCCGCCTCAATCAGACGGTTCAGCGCGCGCACGCGCGTCGCGGCATCCAGTTCCCAGCGATTGCCGGTGGGTTCCATCTTTAGTTCCAGCCACTCGCGTTCTTCGGGATGCTGGATATGCATGTACTCGCAGGTGAGCGTGCCGCAATAGGTCTGGCGCAGCATCTCCAGAATTTCGCGCAACGTCGCGTACTTCCGATGCCCGCTGGCGGCGAACGTGCCCGTGTGAAATTCGCGGTCGAGATCCCAGATGGTCAGGCCGTAGGTGGCCGGATCGAGATCGGGATGGTATGGGCGATCCGTCGAAAGTGGGTCGAGTTGAGCCATCAAATGCCCGCGCACGCGATACACGCGGACAAGCTGCAGCACCGCCGCCTGTTTGGCCGCTTCATCGGCGCGCGATAACCCCGGCGCGGCGATCTTCTCGCGCTTGTCCACCTCCCAGCGCACCGGCTTGAAGGGAACGTGGATGTCGGCGTAGATCTGTTCGTAGAAATCGTCCTGGCCTTCCAGCAGCTCCTGCAGGCGCGCCAGAAACAGGCCGGATTCCGCTCCCTGGATGATGCGGTGGTCGTAGGTGCAGGTGACCGTCATCACGCGGCTCACGCCGAGATTGTTCAGCAGTTCGGCGGGCATGCCACGGAAAGCCGCCGGATAATCGATAGCGCCGGTCGCGATGATCGCCCCCTGGCCCGGCATGAGACGGGGCACCGAAGCCACCGTGCCCACCGTACCCGGGTTCGTCAGCGAAATGGTGGTCCCTTCGAAATCGGGCACGCCGAGTTTGCTGGTCCGCGCGCGCACGACGATATCGTCGAAAGCATTCAGATACTGCGCGAACGTCATCGAGCCGGCGTCTTTGATATTCGGCACCTTGAGCGAGCGCGAGCCTTCCCGTCCGGCAACATCGACGGCGATGCCGAGGTTGATCTTGTGTCGAATGGCGCGGAAGACCTCCCCATCGCCGGCAGCGAACGCATGGTTGAGCGCAGGGACTTTTTCGAGAGCGCGCACGACGGCCCAGCCTATGAGATGCGTGAACGAGACTTTGCCACGGCCATTGAGCACCCGGTAATCATTCAGCACGCGGCGATTCTCATCAATGGCCTTCACGGGAATCTGGCGCTGCGATGTGGCCGTCGGGACCGTCAGGCTCGCGGTCATGTTTTCCGCGATGCGCGCCGCGGGACCGCGCAATGGCACGAGTTGTTCGCCTTCCACCGGCTGATGCCGCGGGAGTGCAGCCAAGGCAGTGCTCACCGGCGTCGGCTCGGCGGCTATTGCCGGGGAATGACCGTTGCCCGCGGTATCGCCGGGTTGCCCGTTGGTGTCGCTGTGACCGTTCTCCTCGAAGACGCTCTTCCAGCTTTCATCGACGGTCTTGCGGTCGTGGAGGTACTCCAGATAAAGCTCGTCCTCCAGCCAGCTATTCAGTACGGGGGTGCTTTTCTCAGACATTGAGTGAGGCAGGGAAGTCCTGTCTCCTATGATATCGGAGCGGGCGTGACAAACCGTTAGCGCGGCAACGGCCTCACCGGCTAATCCACCGGATCGAGCGGTCCGCGAATGCAGAGGGCAGCTTCGTCAAAGCCGCTGGCGTGCACAAGCTGTCGCAGCCGTTCGATGTGGCAGGCGTACGCCGGAAACTCCACCGTGACTCGGGACGCCTGGTGGTACAGTTGCGGATTCACTGGGAATTCGGCCGTAGCGAGGGTCTCCAGAAGGTCTTCGAGGCGGCGTGGATCGGTCAGGATGCGTACCGAGACCAGATCCCCTTCACTTCCTCCGATGGAACCGCGGGCAGTCGAAACGCTCACGCGAAAGTCCTTTCGCGGCGATTCGGCTCCGCCTGCCCGGCAAGAAAAAACCCCCGGCTACAGGGGTGCCGGGGGTTCAGATTTGCGAAGACCGACTCACCTTTAGCACTTTTTATCGTGGTTGCAATTAGCCAGCTCCCAAAAGACGGAGCATAAATCAATCCACGTCGCCTTCAGCATACCACCAGCTAACGCAGCGTTCAAGAAGTTCGCACACGCCGCTGGCGCGTAAGACAGTACCATGAAAACTCATTCACTATAGTACTAGTACTAATAAGAACAGGACCGGGTATCTATGTTGCCGTAGAGGTCGGTGAGGTATTTATCCTGATTCTCAGGACATGCTAATTAAGCTTAAGGATCAATGTGATACATAATTTTCCACAGGATTTTCCTAAGGTCCTATAGAAATCTCCCTAGGATCTGTCTATAGTCTCTTACTTAGTACTACTAGTACATCTACTAGAAGGCCTAGCTTCTGACAAGACCCCAGTGAGGGGTCGGCGGTACGTGTATTCCGGGGATCGAAACGGCAGGGAAAACAAGAGAAACGGCGACGGCCTGCCGTAAAGAAGGAGTAGCATATGGACGAGCTTAGTCCGGTAGAAATAAGTCCGGTTGATCGAAGCGAACCGGATCCGGAGATCGAGCCCGGCGAAACCGAAGCCGCGGACGGGCAAGCCGAGGAGTCGAGCCTCGGCGAAACCCCCAACAACTGGTCCGAACTGGTAGAGCGGATTCGGCAGGAAGACCCAACGGGCATGGAGGAGCTTTACCGCATCTTCGCCCGAGGCATCCGCTTTTACCTCTGCCGTCAGTTAGGCCCACAGGAGCTGGACGACCGCGTCCACGACACCTTCCTGATCGTGGTGCAGGCCATCCGCCGCGGAGACCTGCGCGAACCGGAACGCCTTATGGGCTTCGTGCGAACAGTGGTTAGGCGCCAGGTTGCCGCGCACATCGACGATCTGGTGCACAGCCGCCGCGAGGAAGTGGAGATCGATGTTAACAGCCGATTGCCGGATCGAAGCTGGAACCCTGAACAGAGTCTCGCCTCCCGCGAAAACATCGCGCTAATGCGGCGAGTGCTCGACTCGCTCTCTCAGCGGGACCGCGAGATCCTGGTACGCTTCTACCTGCAAGAAGAAAGCCAGGACCAGATCTGCCGCGAGATGGAGCTGACCGAGACGCAGTTCCGGCTTCTGAAGTCTCGGGCGAAGGCGCGGTTTGGCGAGCTTGGCAAGAAGAAGCTGCAACAGAAAGTGCTCAGCGCACTTTTCGTGAGAACCTATTCCTCTATGCGTCACTAGTCCGTAGAGGGCTACCACGCGACAGAGCTTTCAGGGCGTAGTCCTCGGGACAACTGTGTGATACCTAACAATTCGTGTACGCAGTTCAGTGAGGACTTCGTGGAATTCTACTCCCTCGACCGGCTGACCGAACAGGAGAGCACGCCGTTCGAGGAGCATTTTCTTCTGTGCGAGTTCTGCCGCGACCGAATCCAGGCCTGCGACGAGTTCGTCGCCGCGACGAGGACCGCCGCCAGTCAGCTCGTGCGCCGAGAGACGGCAAGAGCGGCAACCGCCGGCGGCTCGACGGTCATCCGGCGGCCACACCCGCTTACTCCCGTGGGTACAACAAGTTCGCACGATCCATCGCGCGAGGACAGCGACATTTGACAGGATTCTCTGTAGGCAAACCAAGGAATCCAGTAAAGCTCTACTCCGGAGCGCTTCTCTTCGATATGAACGAGAAGGGCGAGATGACCTCCTTAACTACGGTTTCCCGCGACGCCGCGCCTGTAATCGATCGTGTGGCCCGCCAATCGCGATTTGCCGCGTTCTCACCCGTCGCACTCCGGCTGATGCGGCTCATCAACGAAGAAGCATCGTTTGCCGATCTCGCGCGCCTGATCACCACGGACCCTTCCATATCCACCGAGGTTCTGCGCCTGTCGAATTCCGCTGTGTTCAATCTGCGCGCCGAGATCAAGAGCATCCTCCACGCGCTCGCCATCATCGGCCGGGACCGGACGGAGATGATCGTCTTCACTGCCTGCCTGTGGCGATTTCTGCCGCGCGGACCCGGCAGCGAACGTATCCGCCATTGCTGGCGGCATAGCCTGGCCTCCGCGCTGCTCTGCGAGCACATGATCGATTGCGTCGCACGCATGGACCACGCCTACACCGCCGCGCTCTTGCATGGCGTGGGTCAACTCGCGCTGATCAGCGAGTATCCCCGGCAGTACGATCGCGTGCTTGAAGTGGCGACCGAGGAAGGCCACTCGGTATGCGATCTCGAGGAGGCGGCCTTTGGCGCTAATTCCTTCGAGATTACGGAGGCGCTGTTTTCCCGCTGGAGTATGCCGGACGATCTGAGTCAGTGCGCCACGGGACGGTTGGTAAGCCCGAAGAATCGCGAAATCGCCGATATCGTCCGCGCCGGATGCCACGTTGCGGACAAACTGGGTTTCACGGTTTGTCCGCACGGTTCGCATCATCGCCTGGACTCAGCGGCACCATCGCCTTTCACACAACGGCTGCTGGGCTCTCCGTGGCTGCTCGAAGTGATAGCGGAAAAAGTGAACAAGGTGGAGTGCAGCCTGATTTAGCGCTGCCTCAGTCGAGCCGCATCATCGCCGCCAGTACTACATCGCCAACAACCTGAAAGCTGTGCGCGCTTAGCTTATCCATGGTGTCGTCGGGCGTGTGCCACCAGGAATTGGACGGCCCGTAATCGAAATCGATCACGTCGAGGGCGTTGGCGCCGCGAGCCAGAAATGGCGAATGATCGTCCTCGATCGGTCCTTCGGCATCGGTGAAGTAGCGGCCGTAGCCAAGATCGTAGGCGGACTTCCATACCAACTGCAAAAGGCCGGATGAAGAGCTCGTGTCCTTCGCGATGTCGAGATCCCGGTCGCCGATCATGTCGATATTGATCAGCGCCTTCACACGCGCCAGCGTACCGTCGCGCGACCAGCGTTCGGCCAGATGCCGGCTGCCGTATACGCTGTCGGTGTCGGTCCATTCGTGAAACGCTTCTTCGCCGTCGAACCAGACCAGGTAGATATCGCTGTTCCATTTTCGTGAAGAAATCACGCTGGCCAGCTCAAGGAGAAAGCCCGTGGACGATCCACCGTCGTTGGCGCCCACAAAGCGCGGCTGTTTCTTCGTGTCGTAATGGCCGGTGATCACCAGCGCCTGTGAGGACGCGCCTGGAAAGCGGGCGATGATGTTGGTCATCTGTACCGGGCCTTCCGGCGTGCTCGCGGTGAAGGCGTCTTCGCTGACGTGGCAGCGCAGCGGACGGAGCTGGGCTTCAATGTACGAGCGCAGATTGCGGATGGCGGCGGATCCCGGCGGGCGTGAACCGAAGGCGACCGCTCGACGAGTACCCTCCAGCGCCTTCGCGCCGCTGAAATCGGATCCGGCAACCAGTCCTGGTGACAGGACCGCAGCGATCAACCACGCCGTTTGGCGGTGCATATATATCCCAGTGTAAAGTTGCGCTCGCGGTCAAGCGAGTCAAACAAAGGAAGCACGAGCGCGAGCGGTGCGAAAAAAAAGGCTGCAATGACGATCAGAGGACCTGGAAAGAACTGCAGTCCATTGAGCAGACGCCGCGACATCAGACGAAACCACCCTCCCACGGGCCGGATCTCGGCCTCGCAAAAGCCGGCCTGATCCAGCAGCCAGGCGACACCGTATCGCGTGTAGCGGAAATAATCGTGCGGCGCCTGATGCACTTCCCATTCGTGAGGAACAATCAGCAGCAATCGGCCACCCGGCTTCAGCACGCGCCCCATTTCGGCGAGAGCCGCGGCCGGGTCACGGACATGCTCGAGTGTCACCACATTGAGACAGGCGTCAAAAGTCGCGCCCGGAAATGGAAGGGCCGTGAGATCGGCAACGGCATCGAGCGTGCCGTAATTCCAGGCTGCATCGCCCACGCCGAGATCGACGGAAGTGTACCGATGCTTCTTGAAATGACCGGCGTACTGGCACTCGCCCGCACCGGCATCGAGCACTCGCGAGCCACTCGGAATGGATCGGGCAAACTCGTCCACGGCGCGTTCAATCTCTGCCTCAAAAAACAGCAGGTAGCGACGCAACCCGGCCGGAAGCAGGCGCTCGAGAGTTCGATAGATCACTTGCGGATTCGCGCCTCCACCATCAGGGTGGATCCGGCGCGGCAGGCCGCTTCCATCATGGTGAGCGGCAGCGCGAGACAAAGCAGGCCGAAATAGAGAAGATCGCGGGACAGGCGCGTCCGAGGCGTCTCAGTCACCCCGCGAACGCGGCGGGCCATGGGATCGAGCGAAGGCGCGAGACTGGTGGCCAGCCCGGCCGGATTGTCACGAAGCGAGAAGTGCTTCATACGCAGCACCTCAAAGCCGCCGCTCTGCAGCAGACGGACCACATCGTTCTCGCGAAAATCGATCAGATGACGCGGAACATCCACGCCATTCCAGTTTTCACCGAGCAACAGAAACTGCCAGCACGAAGCATTGGGAACCTGAATGATAAGACGGCCATCGGGGCGCAGCAACTGGCGAGCCTGGCGAACGTAGGATTCCGGATCGTGCAGATGTTCCAGGATGTGGAACATGGTGACCGCCGCGCAACTCTCCGGAGGCACCGGGGGCTGGCAGAGGGTGCCACAAAAAGCGGGAACGGCGTTGCTCTCCCACGCCACGCGCGCGGCGTCCAGCGAATAATCGAGCCCGAGAACGGGCAGATCTATCGCTTCACGGAGAAGATTCAGGAACAATCCGCCGCCACATCCGACGTCGAGCACCAGACCTCGTTCACCGGAATCGCGTATCGCCCGCTCGACGAAGCTGACATGATCGCGAAGCGCGAACCGGCGCCAGCGCTCTTCCATGCGGCTGGCCGGATCTCCCGTTGGCGCGAACCAGTAATTCTTCGGATAATAATCGGGCAGTTCGCGAATGGTGGGACAGGGGTCCAGACGCAGCATGCGGCAGCCTTTGCACTCGACGATGTGGAACTCTTTGGCGGTGGTGCGATACAGACGGTCGGTAGCGCGAAACAGGGCGCGAAAGCCGGGATCGCCGCAGGCGGGGCACGCCGACGAAGCTCGGGCTTGAATGGGGAGGGCCACGGGAAAGTTTAAACCGCCTGCTCGCTGATCTCCGCCAGCGTGATCCGGTGCCTCCACAGAAGCTGGCGTACCGCTCGCGGAGAGAGCTTTCGAATCGACCGCATCCGGCTTCGTTTCCGCAGCATCGCCGGTAACATCGGTATCGCCTGCAGGTCTCCCCGTAACAGCGCCATTGCCACCCTCCACCGTCCCATTCCCTGGAACCGGCCCACTTCCCCCCGGCCGCGCAACGCGGCGAGCAGACCCGCGGCCAGGCGCATGAAGTAAAATGCGCAGTTTAGCCACAGCAGGCTCCACGGAAACAGCTTCGTGGCCAGCAGCACGCGATTGCGTTCGATAAGCTCCACCCGGCGCAGCGAGCGAAGGCCCAGCGTTTCTCCCCGCCGGTGCCGCACCACGGCCGCTGGCATGTACAGGCACGTCCAGCCCGCGATGCGCGCCCGCAGCCCGAGTTCCGCGTCGTCCGCATACGCGAAGAAATCCTCGTCGAAGCCGCCGATCTCGTCGAGCATGGCGCGCCGGTACATGGCGGCACAACCATCGGGCCAGAGTACTTCTTCCACACGATCATACTGCCCGCTGTCCAGCGCGCCGGAGCCCCGGCCCCGGTTCTGCCCGTCGAGATACATCAGATGTCCGGCTTTATCGATACGCTTCGGGTCCTCATAGACGAGAACGCGCGAAGCGGCCATGCCGACATCAGGCCGTCCTTCGAACGCTTCCAGCAGACCGGAGAGCCAGCCCGCCTCAGCCTCGGCATCGTTGTTGAGCAGGGCCACAAACTCAGACCGGCTCCCCGCGAATGCCTGATTGTTTGCGGCGCAGAAGCCGCGATTCTCTCCGTTCCGTATCAGACGCACGGGAAAACGCCCATCGTCCCGGAACTCGGCATCGACCATCATGGCCGAGCCGTCCACCGAACCATTATCCACAACCACGATCTCTACGTCGCGGCTGGTATCCTGCGCCATCAGGGACCGCAGACAGGCCCGTAAGAGTGCGCAACGATTCCAGTTAACAACGACCACCGAAATGGCCCCATTCCGGTACGTTTTCACTGACTGTTGTATTATACCGGTTAAGAACGGTGCTAAGCGCCGCCCATGGACTCGCCAGGTACCATCCTCCGACGCGCCCGGTCCCAGCAGGGTCTGGAACTAGCTGAGCTTGCTGCGCGAATTAAGATAAACCGCAAGTATCTGGAGGCCATGGAGGCCGATAACTGGAAGAACCTGCCCGGCGGATTCTTCTATAAGAGCTTCGTGCGGCAGTATGCGGGCGCGCTCGGATTGAGTGCCGAGGAAATCGAGGCGGCGCTGGCCGGAGTGCCGGTGGAGGAAGCGCCACTGCCCGCGCCACCTGCGCGCGCCGAGAAATCCAGGCTGCGCGATCTACGGCCGATGACGGGAGCCAGATCCTGGGGCTTCTCGCGCATGCTGCGGTCGGTGAGTTTCCTGCTGGTGGTGGTGGTCGGCTGCGGCGTTTTATACACGTGGTGGCACCGGATTGAGAACCACGCTCAAGCCGACGCGGTGAGTTCGGTGATTAATGTGCAGCCGCCGAAACAGAGTACGGCCCCCGCTGCTGTAGCGCAACCGGTGACATCGCCGGTCGCGTCTGAGAATCAGCCGGCGCCGGCCGCGCAACCTCCCGCACAGGCATCGGCGCAAGCAGATCCTCCGGCCGGCGATGCCGATGGCGTCCGCCTCACTCTGGCAGCCACTGAAGACACCTGGGTACGCGTGACGGCCGATGGAAAGACCGTGTTTGCCGGCGTGATCAAGAGCCAGGAGAGCCGTAACGTCGAGGGAAAGGAAAGCACGCGCGTGCGCATCGGCAATGCCGGCGGCGTTCAGATTGAATGGAACGGGCGCCAGCTCGGGAACCTTGGCAAACGCGGCGAAATCCGCGACGTCCTGTTCACGAAGGATGGCTATAAGGTCATCGAGAAAGAGCCATCTGACGACGACGACGCGAAACCCGAAGCGACGACTTAGGTATTACTCCTCGCGCAGGCTGGCGTAAAGTTCCGGAAAAAGTTTGGATGTGGGCGTCCGGTTTACAATAGACAAGCCAGCTACGGTCTCGGAATGAGCACTGCCGCGCCTACTTCAAAGCATTTTCGCCTGGTATTGATCAAACCGTCGCATTATGACGACGACGGTTATGTCATCCAGTGGTTTCGCTCGGCAATCCCTTCCAACACGCTGGCGGTGATGAATGGATTGGCGCTCGATTGCAAGCAGCGCCGTGTGCTCGGCGACGATGTCGAGATTGAAATCTCCGCGTTCGATGAGACCAACACGCGCATCCGGCTGAATCGGATCGGCGCGAGGACGCGAGATGGACAGGGCCTGGTTGCGCTGGTGGGCGTGCAGTCAAACCAGTTTCCGCGCGCGATGGACATGGCGCGAAAGCTGCGCGCGGCCGGCGTCAAGGTCTGTCTGGGCGGGTTTCATGTTTCTGGTTGTCTCTCCATGCTGCCCGAGCTGACGCCGGAGTTGAAAGAGGCGATGGATCTCGGCGTGTCGCTGTTCGCCGGAGAATCCGAAGGGCGCTTCGAGGCTGTGCTGCGCGATGCGTGGAATGGCGAGCTGAAGCCGCTCTACAATTACATGGACGATTTGCCGTCGCTGCCCGGCACAACCTTGCCCATTCTTCCGGCCTCACGCATCAAGCGAACCGGCGGGAAGTTGACCAGTTTCGACGCGGGGCGCGGATGCCCGTTCCTCTGTTCCTTCTGCACCATCATCAATGTGCAGGGGCGAAAATCGCGGCGCCGTTCGGCCGACGACGTGGAGCGCATCATTCGCAACAATCTGGCGCAGGGCATCAACCGCTTCTTCATCACCGACGACAACTTCGCGCGCAACACCGACTGGGAGAGCATCTTCGACCGCCTCATCGCCATGCGCGAACGCGAGAAGATCAATATCAAGTTCATCATTCAGGTGGACACTATGTGCCACCGTCTGCCGCATTTCATTGAAAAAGCCGGGCGCGCAGGCGTGGCGCGGGTGTTCATTGGGCTCGAAAGCATCAACCCCGACAGCCTGCTCGGCGCACGTAAGAAGCAGAACAAGATCACGGAATACCGCAAAATGCTGCTGGCGTGGAAGCATGCGGGCGCGACGGTGTTTGCAGGCTATATTCTCGGCTTCCCCGGCGACACGCCGGCGTCGATCATCCGCGATATTGAGATCATCAAGCGCGAGCTGCCCATCGATTTGCTGGAATTCCACTGCCTCACGCCGCTGCCCGGCTCGGAGGATCACCAGCGTCTCTATAAAGCCGGTGCGTATCTCGACCCGGACCTGAACAAGTACGACCTTGAGCACGTCACCGCCGTGCACGCCACCATGTCGCGCGAGGAGTGGGAGCAGGTTTATCTCGACGCGTGGAAGACTTTCTACACACCCGAACACATGAAGACGGTGATGCGCCGATCGACGGCCACGCGCAGCAATCCCGGCAACATGCTGCTGTTGCTGACATGGTACTGGGGGTGCGTCGAACTGGAAAACGTGCATCCGTTGCAGGGCGGATACCTGCGGCGCAAGTATCGGAGGGAGCGCCGGCCCACGCTGCCCGTCGAAAGCCCCTTCGCTTTTTATCCGAGTTACGCTGCCGATCTGGTGTGGAAGCACCTTCGGCTGGCGGGGCGCATTCTCGATTTCGCGCTGTTCCGGCGCCGGTTGAAGCATGATCCCGACGCACTGCAGTACACCGATCTCGCGCTCACGCCGGTGGTTGACGACGAGTTCGACTCCTACGAGATGTTCTCGGCGAGCGACGCAGCGAAAGCCGTGGTCACCAAAGAGCGCAAAGGCGCGCCCGGCCTGGTTTCGATCAGACAGTAAAACCCGCCCCACACTCCACGCCCGCCCTCGCGCATAATGGTTGTCTATGTCGCTTGGCGATCTGCTGTTTGGCAAGCCCCTGGCCACGTTTGAGGACACCGAGCAACGGCTAGGCACCTCGGCGGGCATTGGGGTCTTCGGGCTCGACGCGCTCAGCTCGGCCGCGTATGGTCCAGAGGCCGCGCTCACGTTGCTGATCCCGCTGGGCGCGCTCGGCGTGCAGTACGTTGTTCCCATCAGCTTCAGCATCATTGCGCTGCTGGTCATCGTTTACATTTCCTATCGCCAGACCATTGCGGCTTATCCCGGCGGCGGCGGTTCATACACGGTGGCGCGGGAAAACCTTGGGCAACACACGGGCCTGCTTGCGGCCGCGGCCTTGATTGTCGATTACATTCTTGTCGTCGCCGTGGGCATTTCCGCCGGTGTTGGCGCACTGGTTTCCGCCGTTCCCAGCCTGCAGCCGCACACGCTCGCAATCTGTCTGGGCATTCTCGTCGCGATTACCTTTATCAATCTCCGGGGCATGCGTGAAACCGGGAATCTGTTCCTGCTCCCGACCTACCTGTTCATTGTCTGTCTGCTCGGCGCGATCGGACTCGGTCTCACGAAGGAGCTCCTCAGCGGCGGCACGCCAATTCCCGTAGTTCCGCCCCATCCGCTCAAAGCGACCACGGCAGCGGTGGGAGCGTGGGTGATCCTTCAATCATTTTCAAGCGGCTGTACGGCTATGACCGGCGTCGAGGCGGTGAGCAATGGCGTGAAAGCGTTTCGCGAGCCTGCGGTGGACACGGCCAGACGCACTCTCACTGCGATCATCGGCATCCTGATCCTGATGCTGGCGGGCATCGCCTGGCTGGCGAAAGTGTATAACGTCGGCGCAACCGACCCCGGCTTGCCTGGCTATGACAGTCTGCTCTCGCAGCTCATCGGCGCGATTGCCGGGAGGGGCATCTTCTATTACATATCGATTGGTTCCATCCTGGCTGTGCTTGCTCTCTCCGCCAATACGGCCTTCGCCGATTTTCCACGCCTGTGCCAGATTGTCGCCGACGATGGATACCTCCCGCAGTCCTTCTCCAACCGCGGCCGCCGCCTGGTGTTTACCTACGGCATTGTCGTTCTGGCTGTCTTGGCTGGTGGCCTCCTGGCTATTTTCAAAGGAGTTACGGACCGCTTGATTCCGCTGTTCGCGATTGGCGCATTCCTCGCGTTCACACTCTCGCAGGCGGGCATGGTGGTTCACTGGAAGCGCAAGGGAGTCGGCGCCGCGTGGCACAGCATGTGCATCAACGGCCTTGGGGCCACCGCAACAGGCATCACTGTCGCCGTGGTTCTGACAGCGAAATTTGTGGAGGGCGCGTGGATCACCGTTCTTCTCATCCCCACCCTGTTGATCGGAATGACGTGGGTGCACCGGCACTATCAGGCTGTGGCGAAGGAGATTGAACTGCACGATCCCCTCAACCTCACGCACCTCCGCCCTCCGGTGGTCATCGTTCCCCTGCGGGGCTGGACGAAGGTTGCCGAAAAAGCGATGCGTTTTGCCGTCAACATGTCGCCGGATGTGCACGCCCTGCAGGTGCGGGCGAGCGAGAGGACACCGGACCTGCGCGACTCCTGGGTCCACCTGATTGAAGACCCCGCGCTGGAGCTGGGAATACCAGTGCCGAAGCTCACGGTGGTGGAGTCACCCTACCGCCTGTTGTATCGGCCCATCCTGGATTTCGTGGGAGAAATCGAGCGCGAGTTTCCCGACCGCTACGTCACGGTCCTGATTCCGGAGATGGTGGAGCAGCACTGGTTTCACTACTTTCTGCACAATCAACACGCCGCGGTGTTGAAGGCCCTTCTGTTCGTGCGAGGCAACCAGAGGATCAACGTGGTGAACATCCCGTGGTATCTGGAAGCCTGAAGTGATCCCGGCGCTGGAAACCGCGCGCCTCATATTGCGGCCATTGGAATTGGCGGACGCGGAACAGACCCAGGAGCTGTTTCCGAAGTGGGAGATCGTGCGTTTCCTGGCCGACAGTGTCCCGTGGCCTTATCCCGAGGGCGGCGCTTTCACCCACTACCATGACAAATCTCTTCCGGCAATGGAGCGTGGAGATGAATGGCATTGGACGCTGCGGCTGAAGAGCGATCCCGGTCAACACATCGGCTGCGTTTCCCTCTTTCGGTCCGAAAACAACAATCGCGGCTTCTGGATAGGAGTGCCGTGGCAGCGGCAGGGCCTGATGAGCGAAGCCGTCGACGCGGTCACCGGCTATTGGTTCGATGTTCTTGGATCCCCGGTGCTGCGCGCGCCGAAAGCCATCGCCAATGCGAGCTCCCGGCGAATCTCCGAAAAACAGGGCATGCGCGTGGTTGCGGTGGAGGAGAAGGACTACGTCTCAGGCCGCTTGCCGACCGAGATCTGGGAGATTACAGCGGAAGAATGGCGCGCCCGCCGGCGGTGAAGTTTTGTGGTTCAATAGCCCCGCGCGTTACCCGGATCATCAACGATCAGACCTCGCACGAGATCACGCATCCCTCCGCGGTAGCCGCAGCCTGTTATAGATCGTCGCCCGTGAACATGGACGCGGGCGCCACCGGCTCGCCTGTTAGGCGGCTCTCCCGCTCCAGCCGCAAAAGCTCGCGGCGGCGGCCTTTCTTGATGCTCTCATCCACCTTGCGCCAGAATTTGCGAAAGTAATCCACAGCCGATACCAAGCCAAACGCCATCACGCCCCACATACACACAATGGCCGTCGGCTGCAGCGCGGGCCTCCGGACGCTGACCAGAGCGACCGCAATGGCCACCACCTGCATCAGCATCTTGGTCTTGCCCAGCTCGCTTGCGCGAATGGTGTAGCCTTCGGCCGCCGCAATACCGCGCAAACCGGAAACGGCGAACTCGCGCCCGATGATGACGATTACGATCCATGCCGGTACCAGCCGAATCTGCACCAACGAAATCAGCGCGGCCGAGACGAGCAGTTTATCGGCGATAGGATCGAGCAGAGTGCCAACGGTTGTGATCTGCTTCCAGCGGCGAGCCAGCCATCCATCCAGCAAGTCCGTGCCGGCGGCAGCGAGGAAAATACAAAGCGCCAGGAATTCGTTCGGCAGCAGAATAGTGCCGTTCCACGTGAGTGCGAGGTCCTGCTCAACCAGCACCGCTACCAGCAGCGGCACGAAGAAGATGCGGAGCAGCGTCAGCGTGTTCGGGAGATTCATTCGCCCCCTCCCACTATAGAACAGCATTCCCGCAATCGTTCTCCTCTATTCACCTGAAATTACTCGGATAGATAGTCGTTCAGAGAACGCAGCAGGGACTCCGGAACATCCGCCTCGATCTCGCAGATGTCACCCGCATAACGGGCCGAGGCCACGCGCCCACGCTCGTGAATTCGATGAATCAGCGCGCCGTCGGCGGCCGGGACTTTGAGGCGCACTCTGGTGACGGGATCGAGATCCAGCATCTTGTCGACGAGATCGAGAAGATCGCCGATACCCGAGCCATCCCTCGCCGAAACACCCACTGAGTGCGCGGCGCCGTCGGGCGGCATGTGGGCTGCGGCATCCGGCAGCAGATCGATTTTGTTGAGCACCAGAAGCTGCGGTTTCTCCGCAGCGCCGATTTCGTGCAGGACGCCGAGAACTTCGCTCTTGTATTGCTCGGCATGAGGCGACGAAACATCGACGACGTGCAACAGCAGCGAAGCCTCGGTCACTTCCTCCAGCGTCGCCCGGAAGGCCTTCACCAGCGTTGCGGGGAGATTACGGATGAATCCTACGGTGTCGCTCACCAGCACGCGCCGGTGGGAGGGCAACGTGATGTGTCGAACCGTAGGGTCCAGCGTAGCGAACATCTTCGCATCAGTCAGCACCGCGGCGCTGGTAAGGCGGTTGAACAATGTGGATTTGCCGGCGTTGGTATAACCCACCAGAGCAATTGTGGCCAGCGGCACCGACTGCCTTTGCTTCCGCTGAATGCCGCGGCCGGCGCGCACGGCATCCAGGTCGTTCTCAAGTTTCTGAATGCGCCTATAAATGCGCCGCCGGTCCGTTTCCAGTTTGGTTTCACCGGGTCCACGGGTGCCAATGCCACCGCCCAGCCGCGACATGGCCGCGCCATGCCCGGTGAGGCGCGGGAGCAGATAATTGAGCTGCGCCAGCTCCACCTGCAACTTGCCCTCGCTGGTCCGTGCGCGCCGGGCGAAGACGTCGAGAATGAGCTGTGTACGGTCGATTACTTTGCAGTCGAGCGCATTCTCCAGATTGCGCTGCTGGGTGGGAGTGAGTTCCGCGTCGAACAACACCAGATCGGCATCGTGAAGGCGAATGGTCCCGGCGAGTTCCTCTACCTTGCCGGAGCCGATCAGCGTCGCCGCATCGGGGGAAGGCCGGGATTGCAGGATGGTCTCCGCTACGCTGGCGCCTGCGCTGACGGCCAGCGTTTGCAGTTCTTCGATGGATTCTTCCGCGGAAAACGCGGGAACTCCCGCTCCCGAGGTTTTGTTCCGGCGGGGCGCTTTCAGGTCCAGCCCCACCAGGATCGCGCGTTCAACGCCGGCAGCGGTAACAGGCAAAACGCAACGTTATCCCTGGGGAGTCTCGTTTCCGGCCGCCGCCGCGGTCGCCGGAGCACCGGAGGCAGCGCTCGCTACGGCCTGTGGACCTGTAGCTGAGGTATGGAAGGGCCGCGAAACCACCACGGTGGAAATGGCGTGCTTGAAAATGAGTTGTTCCTGGTTATTCGTCTCGAGCACCACCGAGTACTTGTCGAAGCTCTTGATCCGCCCGGACAGCTTGACACCGCTCATCAGATAAATTGTGAGAAACGTCTTGTCCTTGCGAGCATTGTTCAGAAAAGCTTCCTGAATGTTTTGAGCCAGCTTTTCCATCTGTGTTCCTTTGGCCCCGCGGGGCTCTTCTTGTTCTTTAGCCAGCGTGCCCGGACAGCGCGCACTCCCGTGTAACTCTCTGGTGACTATTCTACGACGGTTTGACCGTGGATCTGTAGGCGGGGGAGCGGACGCGCGGCGACGGCCGCGCTGGTTCATCAGACGAGCCTGCTTTAGACGGCAGGGCTGGGCTGCGATTCGGTATGCTGGCTCGAGCGTCCATAGGCTCGAAACGCGCGATACCAAATGAACAGCGCACCCCCTTCGCACAGGAGCACGATAGCGTCGGGAACCCAGGAAATCGAAGGCGAGCGCGCGTAGAGCCGGAGGGTGCGGCCGATGACTTCCCCGGTCACCTGAATTCCCAGCCCGGCGCTCACCAGAAGCAGAACGACTTCGCGCGAGCGGTTCCGTATCAGGATGGTCCACAACACGAAGTTGAGAATCTCCTCGCAGAAGCTGAGATTCCGGCTCAGGGGAAACATCCACCCGTGACCGCTCACCGCCGGATGATAGAGGAGATAGAGCGTCACGGCGACGAAGATCGAAACCGGAGTTAGTATCATGAACGAACTCAGATCGGGACCCCGGTCCCCAACCAGCGCCTCCCGAATGAGGAACAAGACCAGCAGCAGAATCAGACCGTGCAATACCAGATCGCCGGTATAGTAGATCAAGGTGTAGAGGCGCGCATCGGCGTTAGCGACCTTCGAGTAGATCGCCATGGCGGTAATCTGGTACGCAAACGCGAACGCCAAATATGCCGCCAAAAACGGATAACGCCGCCACCCTCCTGAACGAAGGATGACGGCGAGAGTAAAAAGCGTTAGCCCAAGGCCGGCCGCGGAAAGAATCGTCCAAACCAGAGACACTGGTCAGGCCCCTCCACGCTGCGCGACCGCGAGACTCGACGAACCTGTGCTATTGCGCGTCCGGCGACGGCAACGGCAACGGCACATTCTGAGCATCCGGGCTGGGCAGAGGCAGCGGTACGTTCTGTACAACTGCAGCCTTTGCCGACAGAGCCCCAAGCATCACGATTGTAGCGCAGATTGCTATGCGTAAGACGTTCTTCATAAGTAAATTCCCACCCTCCGAAGACGACTACCCCACAGTCCTTCTATGGGGACGGTACTACGTCATTTAGCTTATGTGAGAACCAGGGTGAAGGCAAGTACTTTCTAAGGTCGAATGGCCGAAAGTACTAAGTTTTTTCCACAGTGTAAACCGTGTTACTAATTGACTGTAAGGTAGAATACTGATTAGTCGGCGCGGGTCGGTACTTGGGCCTGTTCAGCCCACGTTCCACGCCCCCGCAGCCGCCGTCCCGGCCATTCAATGCGCATATCCTGGCAGACCTCGTCCAGCATGCTTATGTTTGCCACCCGCTTTTCCATGGCGAAGGCGGTGAGCAGGAGGTTGTCGCAGATGGCGTTGATGACTCGAGGGATGCCCTGCGACCGCCGGTGGATCTCATCCAGCAGCTCGGGCGGGAAAACCTTCTGATCCGGCATACCGGCACGATCCAGCCTCGCGTTGACGTAGCTGGCCGTTTCGTCGGGGTCGAATGGCTGCAGTCCGCACCGCAGCACGATGCGCTGCTTGAGCTGGCGCAGGTCGGGCGCTTCCAGCTTCCGGTCGAGCTCAGGCTGCCCGGCGAGAATGATCTGGACCAGCTTGCCGCTGCGCGTCTCCAGATTGCCCAGCATGCGAATCTCTTCGAGAACGTCCCAGCTCAGGTTGTGCGCCTCGTCCACGATGATGACGGTGGTCCGGCCCTCGGTGGCCTGCTGCATCAGCAAGGAATTCAGAGCGAACAACACCTCGGTCTTTGACGTCCGGTTGCAGCGCAGGTCCAGGTCGTAGGCGATCATCTCGAAGAACTGGTCGCTGGTGATACGGGAATTGAAAATGAACGCGAATTCCACGTACCGCGTTTCCAGAAAATCGCGCAGGCATTCGAGCAGGGTGGTCTTGCCGGTGCCCACTTCGCCCGTGAGCACAATGAAGCCCTTGTGGCTTTGCACCCCATAAATGAGATTTGCCAGAGCCTCTTCGTGCTGCACGCTGCGGTACAGGAAATTGGGATCGGGACTCAGGCTAAAAGGGGCTTCCTGAAAGCCAAAATAGGCATTGTACATAAGCGCCGCGATTTGCCGGACTTAGGTGCATCTTAGCATGTGGAGCGGGACTTCAGTCCGTCGGCAGGTGTGGCGCGCGGTGCGCCGATTGCGAATCTAGCCGATCTCCATCTGCACCCAGCCCGCCAGAGTGGCCGGCTGATTTCCGAGAAACACAATACGGCGCGTTTTGGGGAACGGCAGGCCCGATTGAATCGCGCGCGCGTAGAACGGCACCTGGCGAAGAACCTGCTTGATGGATTCGTCTGAGGTATCGAGGTTGGCCACCTTCGACAGGAATCCGGCGGCCCAGCCGAGCGGCAGAATGCATGCGCCACCGGCGCCCCGAGCTTCTTCCACCTTCTGCTCAAGATCAGAAATCGCGTTGCCGAGGTGGTTCAGGCCGGTCCATTCCGCGTAACGCCGGTCGAGAGCGAGCAACTGCGCGGAATAATCGTTGGCCGCCTTCAGAATCGCATCGCGATCCGGCACTCGCGGATTGCCCGCCGTCCGGCCATTGCGCTTGATGAAATCGTTCTCCTGCCATGAGCCTTCGAAGATCGAACCCGGCGCAGCCATCTCGGCGAAAGTAGGCGTGCTGTCGTCCGGCCTGCGCACCGAGCCGCGCGGGCTGGTTTTCCACGCCAGTTCGTACTTACCCTGGCCGCCCCGCGATTCCAGCGTCGATGTGCGCAGCAGATAAACCTTGAAGCTCGCTTCGGCAATGGGACCCGAATCGGCCGGCAGGATCGCCCGCATGGCATTCGCGCCACCGGGTCCGAGGGTGACATCTTCCACTCCAAGGCCCACACGGCGAAGCGCCCGCGGATCGTTCGAGGCCGCACGCTCAGCCAGTTCCTTCGTCGCCCGCTCGTTCCAGCGGCTGTGCACGAATGCGGTGCGCAGTGCGCCCTTCAGCGCGCTCGCGGGCAGATACGGTCCCGCGGTGATGGTGGCAAAGGTCGGGATGAAGGTGTCCTGGTGATTGGCGCGATCCAGAAAAGCGGCCGCGCCGGGGTGTTCGAACGGGATGCGCCGTCCGGCGAAGTTTTGCGCGAAACCGCCCCACGAAGCGAAGTCCAGCTTGTCCGATTTCTTGAGCTGCGCCAGATAGCCATCCAGACGCGGCCCCTTCGCCAGCAACCGGAAAATACGCCGCTGATCGAGTACGTTCACATGATCTTTCCAGATCATGTAATCGATGGGTGACAACCGCTGGCCGTCTCCCACGAGCGTCGGGGTTAAACACGTGACGCGATATTTCATGACGTCACCCGCAATGGAATTGGAATGGCCAACGCGAAGCCGGCTCGATACACCGGGTGCGGGAAGTTGTCCGGAGCCACGTTGCGCGCGCCGCCCAGCGGCTCTTCATCGCATACCAACACCGACCCTTCCTGAATCATGTTGGCAGGAGTCTTAAAGTCGCCATGCCGCGACGCGCTCTCCACGCGGCCCGAGCGGACCACCAGCGCATATCTGCCACGCGTCCAGTCCACGTGATCGGAAGCGTTCGGCGAGTAGAGCGACAGCATCCACCAGGCTTGTTGGCCAGGGATGGCTTCGTCGGCGCCAGACTCCTCTTCGGCGAATTCAACCGAGGGTTCCTCCTGAGTGGAGTCCTCCACTGAGGTCTCCTCGGCGACGGCGGACGCTTCGACTTCAGCTTCCGCAGCCGGCGCCTCTGCAACCATTGATGCTTCGTCCGGCGACGCGATCGGGTCGTTAGCGGGTTCCTCGGTCGCCGGCGGGAGGCCCTCGTTTTCGGCCTCCTCCACGGGGTCATCCGCACCTGGCTCTGCTGCTGTCTGGGCCGCTTCTTCAAGTGGTGCGGGGAGCTCAACAGGAGTTTCCGTCACCGCTGTTTCGCCGGCGCCTTCCCCCGGTTCCACAACCGGCCGCGGAGTTTTCAGTTCCACCACTGGCGGCGCAGCGATCACCGAGGCCTTCGACGGTTTCGGCCTTCGAGGCGGCAGCACAAAACCAGGCAGATCGCCGTCCACAAACTCCGGCATCTCCGAGCAGCCCCATCCGCGTGACCGCTCGCCCCCAAATCCGGTGTCCGCCAGCAGGCGCAGGGCGGTCTTCACCGGTCCGGCCCAGCGGTCACGAGCTTCTCGCGATGCGAACCCCACCAGGAACCACAACCCGCACCCCGGAGCAAACTCGAGGCATGCCGTAGTGTGCACATCACAAGCACCCGGTGTCAATCGATCCACCGCGGCGCTCGACCGCAGCGTCGAACGAAATGGCCCCTCATTGCGATCCGACGGCAGCAGGCACTCGCTCGCGCCATCCAGCAGCCAGCGCCCTTCGTCCACCGGCTGATCCGCCAGCAGCGACGCCACCAGTTGCAGCGGCACGAAGCGCGCTCCTTTATAGCGGATCTTCGCCGATGCGGGCGGCGGCCACACACTCTGCGGCGGCACCACGAACATGGTCTTGCGCTGGAACGGATAGCAGGAACTAAAGCTCACTTCGGACGCATCGGCATTTGCCGCGGTCGCCGACAGCCATTCCTCAAGCTGCCCCAGCCGCGCCATCGCGGAGGTGACGGCCGAGTACATGGAATCGCTGTGGTAGATGGTCTCCACGCGGTCGCGGGCGCCGGAATCCGGGCCTATCCGCCATGGACCCGTGGGCCGCAACCGCACCAGAAAGCCGAGGCGCATGATGTTTCTCAGGCCAGCTTGCCGGCAAAATCCCCGCCGGAGACAACGCCGTGCAGCGCGGCTAGATCTGCGCCCGCAGCCAGCTCCTCTTCGGATACGCCGGTCGCGTAGAATTCGCGATTGCGCCACGACAGACGCAGGTTCACCAAACCCACGCGTCCGCTGCCCCGCGATCCACCACCGCCGAGCGCATCGTCTTCCAGTAGCCTCAGCCCCTGCAGCACGAACGCGGGCAATTCCTTGTCCTCGTCGCACAGGATGTCGATCACCATGCGAATGCGGAACCGCGCGCTGGCCGGTACGCGCTCCAGCGTCCGTGGATTCGCCTGCGACGTAATGCGGTCGATGGCGTTCTCACTCTTCACTTCGGTGAGCTCGTCGTCGAGATTCTCGCGCATCTGCGGGGTGATGCTTTCGGCAATCAGCGGCGCGTCGTAGACGGTAAGCCGAGCCGGGCTCGCCGTGGTTGTCTCCACTGGATCGCCGGACACGCGATCCACGCGGCCCGGGTTGCGGCCGAACAGCAGGCAGATCTCGTCGTCGGGCCGGTCACTCTGGTGGATGCGCACTTCCTGTCCTCTGCGCCGCGACAAATACACCATCTCGGCGGGCGTCACCAACCCCAGCGACTGCTCCAGTAGCGAGCGCAGCCGCCCCCGCAGTGAGCTGCCGGGGATGTAGGGCAGCCCGAACGAATCCTTAACCACGGGATTGTCGGCGCCTCCGATTTCGAGCGAGCCCTTGCCCGCCCCGATGTGGAGTCCGGTGCGGCACTCCAGATCGCCTTCCAGAATCAGTTTTCCAACCAGCTTCAGTTCCGTTTGCGCAGTATGAGAACTCATGGCAATGTCTCCGGTGGCTATTCGTTGTAGGCGACGATGGCTTCAAACAGGTCGCGGAAGCGTTCGTATCCGCGCGCGTCATTGCGGCGAGTAACCTGCAACAGCAGCCGTTCGAGCGAATCCAGACTGCGGAGCGAGTGCCGCGCGATAGTATACGCCAGCCTCGCCCGCACCATCACGAATTCATGTTGCCGTTCGTTCTCCGGCGCACGCACGGCCCGTCTAACCGCGTTATACAAGCGGCGCAACTGGCTGCGGGTGCCCGAATCCATGTCGCGCATGCGGCTCACAATGGCGTGAGCCTGATTATCGAGATACAGGCTGTCGGCCACCAGCTTTTCCAGCTCGATATCGGGTGGGCCTTCGAAGCGTGGCCGTCCGCGGTCGTCACCGCGCGGGCCGCCTTCGCGCCTGTCGCCATCGGGACGGGGACCCCGTCCGCCGCCTTCACGTGGACCGCGATTCGGACCACCCTCGCGGGGCGGCCTGCTCTCGCGGGCTTTTGGTTGATCCTTCGGTTCGTCTGCCATGAGGAATCTCGCTTGCCGCTACGCGGCGGTTTCCATCGTTTCGGTATGCGGGGTTTCGGTCAGCAGCCGCGCCCATTCGAGCGCTACCCGGCCGGACGGCCGCAGTTTGAGGTGGGCGGGATTTCGTCCCGCCAGGTCGGTTACCAGACTGGTCCGCGCGCGCTGAAAATCGCGCGAACGTGAGCTGCCCAGGATACGGCTGAGCCGCCGGTGGAAGCGCCATGGCCTCTCCGGCCGCCGCGCCGAGCCGCTCTTTTTCGTCTGGCGATAGATGCCGCACAGCTCCCGAATGTACTCCGGCTCGATGCCGAAGTCGGTCACCATGCGGATAAGTTCGTCTTTCAGTTCGGCCGCATCGGCCACCTGCGGCCATTCCAGCGTTCGGCCCAGCAGACAGAAGCAATCTTTGTCCGAGGCTTTGGCGATGGCCAGTCCGTCGCCCGCGCGTCCGAAGACGGAGGCGAGCGAGGTTTCGTCGTCGAGTGCGAGTTCCAGAGCCATGGTGATGGTCTTCCCCTCGCGGCCGGGAAAATCTTTGAGAGCTTCCTGCGCGAACCGCTCGAAAACGCGCTGCACTTCCCGAGCAAGGCCGATCAGCGCATCCCACGCCCCATAGACGGCGAAATCGTCTTCGCCGCAATAGAGCAGGCTCACTTTGTTCCAGAACTCCGGCATGGAGCAGAGCACTTCCAGCTCCCCGGCGAAGAACTGCTTGTACAGCACCGATATGGTAACGGCCTCTTCGATGCTCTGCGCGCGGCGGCTGCGAATGGTGAAATCGTCGACATCGCCGCGAAGCACGCCCCACGCGGAACGCCCCTGCGCACGCTGCGCCAGCACCAGCGTTGTGGCAGCCGAGTGGCCGTCATCGCTTAATGCCGCCTGCCGGGCCAGCGGAATGGAATCCGCTCCCGCGCCCGCCGCGGTGTTGCTCAAAGGCCACGTGTGCTTGCCGCCATCGCCCGGCTGAATTCGCCCCGGATCTCCCGGGTTCCACGAAACGCTGTTCGCATCGTGCAACTGGCGGCTCAGGCTCTCAATGAAATAAGACTCGTCCTCGGCCGACGCGGTTGGGGGAGTTTGCTCGAAGACGCCAGCACCCGCTTCCGCCAGCGGGGTCGAACGCTTCCGCGACATAGCCTCATTAAGACGCTTGCGGACTACGGTCCAATCGCCGAGGCTCTCCGTCGCACCCCACAGCAGATCCAGCCGGCCACCACTGATGGCGCGAATCTGGTCTCGCGCGGCGGTGAGAAAAGCTTCCGCGCGATCGCGCGTTTCGCCAGGCAGGATCACCACGAACTGCTCGCCGCCGCTTGCGCCGAGAAGCATTTTCGAGAGCTGCAATTCGGCGATGAGCGCCCTGGGCAGCACTTCGGCCAGCAGACTGATCCAGTGCGAGCGCCCGGTTACCAGCGCTTCCTGCCGTGCACGGTCGACGTGCGCGGGCACAGGCGCGAGCAAAAACTCGCGCGCGCCGAAAAGCCTGCCTTGTACAAGGATCTGGACGGACATCTGTGCCGGGCCGAGACTATGATTCTAAACTCTATCAAAAGCGGGGGCTTCCCGACAATGGAACTGCCTGTTACCATGTTCTCCATGCGTGAAACGCTTCGTTGCGGTGCGGCGGTGATTCTGTGTGCGCTTGGCGCGATGGCGGCCGATACAAAATCCACTTCCGCGAGCGACGTGGAGTATGGGAAGTACCTCGTGGAAAACCTCGGCGGCTGCGCCGACTGCCACACCCCCACGCTCGACAATGGCTCGCCGGACAAGACGCAATGGCTCAAGGGGACAATGCTCGATTTTCAACCCACCCATCCAATTGATCACTGGAAGGCCATGTCGCCCGACATCACCCCCTCCGGTCCCAAATGGAAGAAATGGGGAGATGCGGGCTTCGTTAAGTTCCTGGAAACGGCCAAATGGCCGGACGGCGACACTGCGGACCCGCCGATGCCCGCGTTCCACCTGCATGAGCGAGACGCTAAGGCCATCGTCGCGTATTTGAAAACCCTGAAGTGATCCCGCTCCGCGTCCTTGGGCTTGCACTCGTCGGTTACGCGGTGGCGCTATGCCAGACGGCGCAGAACGTCCTGGTGCTGGTCAATGAGTCGTCGCC
>Ga0187887_10000829_pt1 | contig 28827 bp, 31 predicted proteins | sample June2016WEW_7_10_FD_132977 | JGI IMG/M metagenome (GOLD analysis project Ga0187887, IMG submission 132977) | Peatland microbial communities from SPRUCE experiment site at the Marcell Experimental Forest, Minnesota, USA - June2016WEW_7_10 | ecosystem: Environmental > Terrestrial > Soil >... | reverse complement strand
GCCTTTAAGTTCATCGACATAAAGCTCGGTGCTGTATGTGGCGTTGGCTCCGTCGCCTGCGGCTGTTATTACCTGCCGGAACTGTTTAGCCCGGCAATCGCCTGCGGCAAATATTCCCGCGGAGGAAGTGCGCATATTATCGTCCGTTATAATGTAGCCGCCCGCGTCCAATTTTAAGACATCCCGAAAAATGCCGGTGTGTGGAATTCTGCCGACAAAGATAAAGACGCCTTCTGCGGCGATTTCTTTAATCGCTCCGGATTGAACATCGGCTACCTTTACGCCGGTGACAAAATCCTGACCGGAAACTTCTATCAGTTTTGCATTCCAGACAAATTCAATTTTCTTTTCCTCGAACGCTCTTTTCTGTAGAATTGCTGCGGCACGCAACCGGTCGCGGCGATGGATTACGGTAACTTTTCCGGCGAAATGAGTCAGAAAGAGAGCTTCCTGAATAGCCGTATCCCCGCCGCCCACGACAACAACGTCTTTGTTTCTGTAGAACGGTCCATCACAGGTGGCGCAATAGGAAACCCCTCTTCCTGCAAATTCATCTTCGCCGGGAACGCCCAGCTTGCTCCACTGAGCCCCTGTCGCTGCAATTATGCTTAAGGTTCTGTAGGATTTATCTTCCGTGGTAACATTCCAGATAACAGGGTACTCCTCGTTTTTTTTAATTGCCGAGACATCCCGGGTTATTATTTCCAACCCGAAATTAAGCGCCTGTTTTTTAAAGATTTGCATCAGATCATATCCGTTAATGCCTTCGGGAATTCCCGGATAATTTTCGATGAGATCGGTAATGGTTATTTGACTTACCGTTGCAGCTCCTTCCATGAGCAATGTTTTTAATCCGCTTCTGGCAGCATAAATTCCGGCGGTATAACCTGCCGGCCCGCCACCGATAATAATTGTATCGTAATCATATTCCGGCAATTTTGCTTTGCTCACGTGAAACGCCCCCTTAGATGATATATTTTTATTTTAATCAGGATAAAGGCATTTTGTAAAGTTTAAAATAAGGTTTGAGGAAATATTGGACCGCAATGAAAAAAAGGCCTGATTCTCATGCCGAAATCGCTACATCACCTTTGTCCATGATAAGAAAAACATTCTGGAGAAATATACTATGCTGTTCATATTATAGGATATGAGGTTTGATTACCTTAAACACAGAGAAAGCTGTTTATTTGAGAAAGGCTGAAACTTGAGCCTCTAGCCAATCTGCCCATGCCTTAATGCCTTCACCGGTTTTGGAGGAAACTTCAAAGATGGCCACGGCAGGGTTGATCCGCTTGACGCGTTCCTTGAGCACTGCCATATTGAAGTCGGAGAGTCCCATGTAATCGATCTTATTGACCACGAGCACATTACTCACGCTGAACATAAGAGGGTATTTCAGAGGTTTGTCGTCACCCTCGGGCACACTTAGGATCATGGCGTTATGAATCGCGCCGGTATCGAACTCAGCCGGGCACACCAGGTTGCCCACATTTTCGATGATAATGAGATCGAAGGCGTTTAAATCGAAAGCTGCCAATCCGGTAGACACCATGGCGGCATCAAGGTGGCAAAATCCGCCGGTTCGCAGTTGCACTGCTTTCACGCCCATAGCCGCAACTTTTTCGGCATCTACCATCGAATCGATATCAGCCTCGATTACCCCGATCCGGTAATGCCCTCTCAATTGTTCGATTGTTTTCATAATCAGGCTGGTTTTACCCGCGCCCGGCGATGCCATGAGGTTGAGCAGATATGTATGGCTGTTTTTCAACTGCTCCCTGATTTTTGCAGCCATGTCCTTGTTGTCCGCCAGAATATCCTCTTTGATTTCTATCAGCCGAACTTCATCCATCACTGAGCCTCCATGCTTTTAATAAAATATTCCCTGCCGGAGATAAGCGTTAATTCCTTATTCCCGCATTCAGGGCAGACTATGTCCTTCATTTCACCGGCTTTCACCGGTATTTCTTTCGCGCAGCTTGCGCATTTAAGCACCACCGGTGTACGCTCAATCACCAAACGAGCGCCTTCGGCCAGGGTGCCTTTGCTGATATAATCGAAATATCGCTGGAGCCACTCGTCTTGCAGATCGCTCAATTCACCAATGGCGAGTGCTATGCTGTGCACTTTGCTGACTTGATTCATGCGGGCATGATTGAGGACGACATCAAGAATACTCTGGATTACCGGTAATTCATGCATGCAATGCTCCTAAAAATATTTCAAACCAGATTGTATTTTTTATTCTTGTGCTATTCTAATCAAGATAAAGATGTTTTGTAAAGCTTAAAAAACACTTTGATAAATGTTTATTGTTTAGTACATTTGTGATAATGGTTTCCCATCAAAAGGAAATTTTATGGACAAACTTAAAGGTTCACAAAAAAAATATTTGCGCTCGCAGGCACATCATTTAAAACCGCTTGTAATTATAGGTGCAAAAGGCGTAACCCAACAGCTCATCGGATCGGTCGATCTCGCCCTGAAAGATCATGAACTTATCAAAGTAAAATTTGGCGAATTCAAGGAAGCTAAAAAAGGAATATCCGAAGAAATCGCTCAAGCCACAAAAAGCGAGATAGTAGGCATCATCGGAAACATCGCCATTCTATATCGTCAGCATCCCGCACCGGAAAAGAGGAAAATTAAAATTCCGTGAAGTTCAGTTGTTTTTATGGGTAAGGATCAAACTTATATCCAACACTGTAGACGGATTGAATCAGATTTGTTTGAGGATCAATTGTCTCGATTTTTCTACGTAATTTTTTTATGTGACTATCTACGGTGCGATCGCTCACAAAACGTTCCTCATGATAAATTTTTTCCATAATTTGCTGACGACTGAAAATACGACAGGGATGATCAATGAGGAGTTTCAATAGCTTGAATTCCACGGCAGTCAATTGCAAATCCCGGTTATTAAGAGTAGCCTTGTAAGTGTGGTCATCAAGAACAAGACCCTGTGCCTGAATGGTCTGCCCATCGCGTGTTCGCCGCAGAACGGCCTTGACCCGGGCAACGACTTCGCGCGGGCTGAAAGGTTTGCAGATATAGTCGTCCGCGCCAAGTTCGAGCCCCAGTAAACGATCAATCTCCTCAATTCTTGCTGTCACTATAATGATTGGTATGCGGGAAAAAGTCCGGATAGCCTTGCAGATTTCCATGCCGTCACGTCCAGGCAGCATAATGTCCAGAATGATAAGATTGGGTTTATTTCCCCTCACCCAGGCTTCAACCTGCGTTCCCTCGAATAGAGTAGAAACTTCAAAACAGGACGCTTTTAGATAATCAGCCAGCAGGGCCGCAAGTTTAGGTTCGTCTTCCACAATGAGTATTTTTTCTGTCATTGGCGTCCCTCGAAAATCGGAATGCCAATCCGGATCAGTAATCCGCCCAACAAGGATGGGTGTGCGGATATAATTCCCTCATGTGCGTCAACAATATTTTTACTGATGGTCAACCCGAGACCGGCGCCGCCTGAACTTCTGTTGCGTGATCCTTCCACACGATAGAATCGTTCAAATAACCTTTCCATGTCTTCCATAGAAACTCCGGGCTTTGAATCCTGAAATTCAATCATGATAAAATCACCGTTGATTTTTGCTCCTATTTCAAGCGTTCCTCCTGCATCGGTGTATCTCAGAGAATTTTCCAGTAAGTTCGCAAAAAGCTGCCCCAGTCTTTCTTTATCGGCAAAAACAATGGCCTTTATGTTGCCGGAAATATTTTCCTTAAGAGCAATATTTTGACGGTCAAACTCCGCGCGGTAAGATTGTATAGAATCTCTGAGCGTTTCAACCAGATCAAGATTCTCCTTCCTATAGGTCAATGTGCCAAGATCGGATAAAGAAATCTGATAGAGATCTTCTACCAGACGCTTCAAGCGCAGCGTTTCCGCATGAAGTGAGCGAATCGTTTCCGGAGTATTGTTATGGATACCGTCCAGAAGAGCCTCGATTTCACCCTGAAGCACAGCAATAGGAGTGCGCAGTTCGTGAGAAATATCGGCAACCCATTGACGCCGTTCTTTTTCATGCTTTTCCAATGTCAACGCCATGGCGTTAAAATCACGCGCCAGTTGACCCAGTTCATCCGTGGATGAGAAGGAAATGCGCGTAGTATATTTTCCAGAGGCAATGTCATGAGTGGCCGCAGCCATCGCCCGAATCGGTTTGACCATTCGCCGCGCAAGCGGAAATGAAATAATAATAACAATCAAAACCACACCGCCGGCTCCCAGGACAAGCGCAAGTTTTTGCTGACTGAGGAACCTGCCCTGCAAGGGACGAGGGAAATGCTTTGGTGATAAAATGCCCACATAGCCTTTCGTGCTGCCGCGTACAATAATCGGATGTAAATTTATCTCCCCATTCGGTGGATAAGAACCATAAACCGGTTTTTTATCAATATTTAAGATGACTAAAGGGTTAGGAGGATCAGGAAGACGGTTTCCGGCAAATTGCGGATTCATCGGCGGTTTGTGATCATGTCCATTTTTATCCTGATCAAACAACGGCGGACGACCCATTGGGGGTTCAGAAGATGGCATTATATCATCCGGGGTCCAGCGTGGAGTCGTATATTTAAGAAAATCCCAATTTCCATATTGCTCATACTTCTTTCCCATATCGTCCGCAACCTGTACTAATATTTTTTGCTCTAAGGTTCCAAGATATTGAGAAAATCCCCGGTTAATACTCCACCACATGATCAATATAAGGAAAAGAATTGCCAAGCCGGTAGCGCACAGAATTAATAAAAACAGGCGGTAAGTAATTCCCATCTTCATTGTCTCATTACACCTCTAATGCCAGTTTATTAATATAGTGTTTGAGCGTCAAGGTTAAAAAAGACAACCGGCAGGAGTTGATTGAAAGAAATTTCTGCTGTCGGAATTAAATATTGAATTGTTATTAGCTACTTAACGTGTTCATGATCATTTGGAACATAAAATTAATTATTTAAAATTTCCTTATTTCCTCCATATTTATGCCATATTTGCCTGCTAAGATACCTTCCATAAAAGGACTGGCGGCTATATGAGCACCGCAATGAAAAATAAAGAAAGGTGACAGCATGAACAAATTTATTATCAGAATAATGCTAATCTTTTTTTTGATGATTGGCAGTGTTTGGGCGGCACAGGCAGAAGAAATGAATAGCCCGCCGGAACCGCAAGGAAGCATGAAACCCCCACCGGAAGCAATTGCGGCCTGTAAAGGAAAGAGTGAAGGAACATTCGTGCAATTTACAACTTCGCGCGGGGATACTCTCAAAGGTATCTGCAGACAGATTGACGATGTGATGGTGGCTATGCCGCCATCGGGAGCGCCACAACCGAGTGATAAGTATTATGAGACTAAAAGTGTAAAGCAAACAGATTAGCGGATGGGAAAATAAAATTATCAAATGTTATGTAAGAAAGTCATGAACAAGAATTTGATAGATAATCATTGTTTGTTTTGTATGTCATGTGCCTGCAATGAAACTGTTACAATATAAACCTGATCTTTGTGAGAACAAGCGATGTACGGCCAGGACAATTGAGGAAATGGAGCCATGTGTTAATTATCAGAAAAGTGTGTGTACTTCTATATGCAAACACATTGTTGCAGGCCGTTACAACGGCGGGGAGTGCAGGATAGATTACGCGGCAAAAGAGGTAATCGAGGAATGAAATTGTTTTGTAACTTTGTTGATAATTTTACTGACACATACCGGCTGACAACGATTGTAATTTTAATGATGTGTTTTTTTATTTGTCTGTATTTAGAGAAAAAATATGATTCCATATTACGGACACGCAGGAATAACAAATAACTTGTGCGAGGGTATCCTTAAAGGGTGTTTGCAACCAAGTTGAAAAACAACAGCGGTTATGGGGAGCGCAACCACTAAGAGAGTATACCGATGACACTAAAAGTGGACGGCAGACTGATTAATAGATTTCAAAAATAATTTATTCTATGAAAGAAAGGATAGCGTCATGAAAAAAATATCAAGTTGTTTCGTTTTAAGTTTTCTAATGTTGTTTATTGCATCGCAGTTTTCTTATGCGGAACCCATGGCTTCAATGGATAAGACGGAAAAAGGTTTTCAGAAAGAAGGATATTTCCCAATGATGTTGCCGATGATGCCGCCCATGATGCCATGCGGTATAGGGCAAATCAAAGGAATGCCGGAGTTAATGAATCTCCATTGGCTTCATCTGCAGAATCTTAAACTTAGTGAAAAGCAAAAAGAAGCATTAAAGGAAATTGAAAACACTGCTGCAAAAGACGTAATCAGAAAGAGCGCTGATGAACAGATCGCTGAAATCGAACTTCGGGAACTTCTTGATAAAGACTCTGTCGATCTGAAATCGGTCGAGACGAAACTTAAAGAGATCGCGGCTATTAAAACCGAAACGCAATTAATAATTATCAAGTCAATGGAAAACATGAAGGCGAAATTGACGCCTGAACAGCGTGAAATATTGAAAAAAGTGAGACTAATGAGCCCCCCGATGAGGCCACCCTTTAGGGGAGAAATGACTCGTGATGAGACAAACATGCCTCCGCCGTCTGCCGAGGGAAAAGAATTAAATTCATTTCATGAATGAAACTTCAACGATAATGGGTAATCTTTAAAAAACCGGCAGTTACGGAAATCCTCAAATAATTTCATTTACCCCTCATTAATGAAATTAAATGCTTCCGTAACTGCCGCCTTTGTTTAGCCCGAATGCTTTCGGGCGCATGTAAAAGCAACAATTGAAAGATTAGCTCATAAAAATAATAAGGAATTCTGGTTTGTGCAGAGGGAATTTGCTAATCCCACGGGACTGCTTGAGGAAGTCATGAGGCCGGAAATTCATCCCCTTCAAAAGAAAACAGAGGGTATTGTTCGTGAATTCCTGGGACCGCATGTTTCGGAGCAGGACGTACAGTTCTGTGAAACGAGCATTATCAGCCAGTGTGTCAATCCGATGATTGTGCGTAAAAGGTCGCAGGATAAAGACAAAGCGCAAACAGAGCCGCAGAGAATCAAAGATATTAACGCAAATGCAGAACATGTTTTAAGATTTTCACTGGCTGGAATGAAAGCTATTCGCAAGAACGCGGAATCAAAATGATAAAAAAGGTAAATCAATGTCTCTACATAGAAATAAATTTGTTCAATGGGCATTACCCATAGTATTAGCGCTTTTCATCATAGTTGTTTCCGGCTGCCCGGCAGTTGGTCCCAACTATGTCCGTCCCGACACAGCCGTATATAAAAACTGGAACACGCAGATCAAAAATGATTCCGGCGTAAAAGAAACGGGTGCCGAAAATTTAGCGAACTGGTGGAGCGCTCTCGGCGATCCGATGCTTTCGAGTTTAATTGATCGTGCCCAGAAAGGAAATCTCGATCTGAAGAAAGCTCAGGCAAGTATTCGCGAAGCCCGCGCCCGCAGGGGATTGGCCAAGGCAAGTTTTTTCCCGACCCTTGAGGCCTCGGGCAGTGACACCAGGAGCAGAGGCAGCGAAAATGCGGGAGGTACGACCATCGTTGATTCCAATGTTATAGCCGGCGTTATGACCAGCGATCTTTATAACCTCGGTTTTGATGCATCCTGGGAACTCGATATTTTTGGCGGGGTGCGCCGTTCGGTAGAGGCGGCAGGGGCAACCCTTGAAGCAAGTCAGGAAAACATGCGCGATGTTCTTGTTTCGCTTGTTGCCGAAGTGGCTAAAAACTACGTTGATGTGCGAACTTATCAGGCCCGGATTGCCATAGCACAGGACAACCTGAAGACTCAGGAAGAAACATATCAGTTGACCGTGTGGCTAAATCAAGCGGGATTGAGTGATGAGTTGGCCGTTCAACAGGCTCGTTATAACCTTGAAAATACACGTTCCAATATACCGACTTTGCGCACCGGACTTGAAGAAGCTATGAATAGCATTGCGATTCTTCTGGGAGAACAACCGGGCAAGGTTCACAAAGAGCTTATGAAGCAGGAATCCATACCGGTTGCACCGATGAATATTGCGGCAGGAGTACCCGCCGATATCTTACGGCGCCGTCCCGATATAAGGAAGGCGGAACGCGAGTTGGCTTCACAGACTGCACAAATCGGCGTGGCAACGGCGGATCTGTATCCCAAATTCACTTTGAGCGGTTCGATCGGACTGGAAAGCATTTCGACGGGAAATTTGCTTTCATCGGGCAGCCGAAACTACAGTTTCGGTCCAAGCATCACCATACCCATTTTTTCCGGCGGATATACCCTTCAAAACATAGAAATACAATCCGCTTTGCAGGAACAGTATCTGATCGCATACAAAACCACCATTCTCGGTGCGTTAAAGGATGTGGAGAATGCCCTTTTCGCATATGTTCAGGAACAATACAGAAGGCAGGCGCTGATTGATGCGGCTGCGGCAGCGAAACAAGCGGCAGAGCTGGCGAAGAACAAATACCAGTCAGGTCTTTCCGATTTCAGTGATGTACTGGATGCCCAGCGTTCGCTTTTGTCATATGAAGATGAGTTGGCAACAAGCGAGGGGACGGTTACTACAAACCTGATAAGCCTTTACAAAGCTCTGGGCGGAGGATGGACATCCTCTGAAAATAAAAATTAACATCAGGATAATATTTTTAACAGGAAGAGATATGAACGCGAAACAAGATAAAGAAACTGACATTGCCAAAGTTCTGGAAGTTGACAATTTACGGGCAAAGCAAAAGATTCCAAAAATGTGGATTATTGCGGCTGTTTTAGCATCTGTCATCATAATTGTTGCTGTCTTCTGGAGAGGATCCCATTCATCAAACGCCGTACAATACAAAACCGAGGAAGTGAAACGCGGCAATCTGACAGTCATTGTCACTGCCACAGGTACGTTGAAGCCGACCAACAACGAGGTTGCTGTGGGCAGCGAACTTTCCGGCACAATCAAAACGGTTGAGGTTGATTACAACAGCAAAGTAAAAGTCGGTCAAATCCTGGCGAGGCTCGATACCACGAAACTGGAGGCACAAGTGATACAATATAGAGCATCCTTGGAGGCAGCACAAGCGAAAGTTCTGGAAACTCAGGCAACTATCAAGGAGGCTCGCAGTAAACTTGCACAGTATCAACGGGTAAGGGCATTAAGCAATAATAAGGTTCCTTCTCAAACAGATATAGATGCTCAGGAAGCGACACTGGAGCGCGCAATTGCTGACGACGCCAGCGCCAGAGCGTCCGTTTCGCAGGCAAAAGCCACTCTTGCCACCTATGAGACAGACCTTTCCAAATCCGTCATCCGTTCACCTATCAATGGTGTTGTCCTTACTCGTGACGTGGAACCGGGACAAACAGTTGCCGCGGCCATGACGGCGCCGACATTGTTTACTCTGGCGTCGGATTTGACGAAAATGGAACTTCACGTCAATGTCGATGAAGCCGATGTAAGTAATATAAAGGAAGGCCAGAACGCGACCTTCTCCGTTGCCGCTTATCCGAATCGGGCCTTCGATGCCCGGATTGTTCGCGCCAATTACGGATCAACTACAACATCAGGAGTTGTGACATACGAAACAGTATTAAAAGTGGATAATTCGGATTTGCTTTTACGGCCGGGTATGACCGCTACCGCGGACATTGTTGTTAAGAAAATCGAAAACGCCCTTCTGATACCCAGCGCGGCGCTTAGATTTACGCCGTCTCTTCAGGAAGAAAAGAAGTCTTCCGGCGGCCTGGTTAGTTCAATACTTCCGCATCCGCCCGGATCGGGAAACAGACAGCAGGGTGAGAGTGGTAATAAGAAACGGCAGAATGTATGGATTTTAAAGAACGAAAAACTTTCCGATGTTTCGATCATTATCGGGTCGGCAAATGGCGGGATGACTGAAGTCCTTTCCGGGGATATTCAGCAGGGAGAAGCAGTTGTGGTTGATACCATCACGGCGGTGAAGTAATTATGACAGCCCGCAGCGAAACAGAAAACCAGCCATTAATCGAGTTACGCGGCATAGCAAAAGTTTATGGCGCCGGTCAGGCGGCCATGCACGCGTTGCGGGGTATTGATCTGCGTATTAATGAAGGTGATTTCCTGGCTGTAATGGGACCAAGCGGTTCGGGTAAATCAACCTGTATGAACATTCTTGGCTGTCTGGATACGTCAACAGCGGGGACGTATATGTTCAGGAACATTGAAGTCGATAAGCTGACCCGTTATCAGCGTACAGGGTTGCGCCGGTTCTATCTGGGGTTTGTCTTTCAGGGATTCAATTTATTAAACCGCACTTCCGCGCTGGAAAATGTGGAGCTTCCTTTGATTTATCGGGGCATTCCCGCCCGCAAGCGACGGGAACAGGCCATGCAGGCGCTTGGGACAGTGGGTTTGAACGGATGGGAAGATCATACACCGGGCGAGCTTTCCGGAGGACAGCAGCAGCGCGTTGCCATTGCACGCGCCATTGTAACCGGACCGGAAGTACTGTTTGCGGATGAACCTACGGGAAATCTGGATACTGCCCGCAGCCGTGAAATAATGAACCTGCTTACCGGATTGAATCGCGACCAGGGAGTTACCATCGTCATGGTTACTCACGAACCGGATATGGCCACTTACGCAAAACGCGTTGTTCACTTTTTAGACGGTCTTGTTGAATCGGATAAACACAACGGGAGGGAAATGTAATGTTCTGGAACACACTTCTTCTGGCTATGCGCGAACTCAGGCGCAATGTGATGCGCTCGATTCTGACAATCCTTGGAATAGTTATCGGTGTTGCCGCTGTTATTATCATGGTGACTATCGGCAGTGGCGCTACCTTGCAGGTCGGACAGCAGATTGCCAGCATGGGGAGCAACCTTCTCATGGTCACTCCCGGAAAACGTTTGGGACCTGGCCAGTCCACCGGTAATATTCCTTTTAAACAATCCGACACGGAAGCTATTGCTAAAGAAGTCAACTCGATTAAGGCTGTGGCGCCGGTCTCGTCCCAATCCGTTAAGGCCATATTCAGCAATCAGAACTGGTCAACGCAGGTCACCGGGACCGATAGTTCTTATATCATGGTGACGAACAGATCAATTAAGTCAGGCCGGCGATTCACGGAAAGTGAGGTGCGCAGCGGCGCGGCGGTCTGTATTGTGGGAGACACGGTGGTTAAGAAGCTGTTCGGCGGACAGGATGCCCTGGGAGAAAATATCCGCCTGGAAAAAGTTTCCTGCGAGATTATCGGCATCCTGAAGGGAAAAGGACAGAGCACCATGGGAACGGATCAGGACGATATCGTGATCATCCCTCTTTCCACATTTCAGCGGCGTATTGCCGGCAATCAGGATGTCGGTATGATACAGATTTCCGTCCAGGACGACGTCTCGACGGAAAAAGTCCAGAAAAACATAGAACAATTGCTGCGCGTGCGTCGTCATCTATCTCCGAGCGATGATGATAACTTCAACGTGATGGATATGAAGGAAATCGCCTCTATGCTCACCGGCACCACGCAAATGATGACCGCGTTGCTTTCGGCTGTGGCTGCGGTGAGTCTTCTGGTGGGCGGGATCGGTATTATGAATATTATGCTGGTATCGGTAACCGAACGCACTCGTGAAATAGGCATACGACTCGCCATCGGCGCTTTTGAACGCGAGGTGCTTATGCAATTTCTAGTAGAGGCAGTAGTGCTTTCTTCTTTCGGCGGTTTAATCGGAATTGTCCTAGCCCTTACCGCTTCCGTCTGGTTGGCCAACATCTTGGGGGTTCCCTTCGTCTTCAACGCAGGCATTGTACTTGTTGCGTTTCTGTTCTCCGCTGCGGTGGGAGTAATTTTTGGTTATTTCCCGGCAATGAAAGCAGCGCGTCTTGATCCGATCGAGGCGCTGCGTCATGAATAAAAGTCTGGAAGGATGGTAAAAAAAATAGCCTAACAGGTTGTAACGAAGACAAAGAATTAAGATAATTTTTTAATTCCGTTGAATATTTGCTGTGGCGCATAGGGGTTGACGGGGCAAATCATCGGTTTAGTTGATTCTGTCCCGAAAGATCATAAACTAATAAAAATTCATTTGTTATTATATGCTTGCTGTCTTTGCGATCATTGGAAATATAAAACAGGTTGTTTTATATTTCCTTATTTCTTCCATATTTCTTCCATGTTTCCCTGCTATTGTTGACTCAAAATAACATAGTATGGTCTTCGTAATGAAAAGATAAGGAGGCAATAAGTAATGATGAACCAAGAGAAATATTTGACTCAATTTTTGTTATATTTTCTGATCATGATGTTTTTGATGGTCAGTGGTTGCACCAGCAAAGATGATACGGTTACATACACTATTTCGGGGACGGTAACTGTATATGGTACCGGAAGTGATCTTGACAATGTAACAATTAATATGACAGGTTCGTCAACATCTTCTACAACGACTGCTTCAAACGGAGATTTCAGCTTAAGCGGCTTGGCCAATGGCACTTATACGCTGACCCCGTCGCTTTCGAATTATACATTCAACCCGGTCAGTGTAGTAGTTATCATTGATGGGGCAAGTATTACCGATACTAACTTTGTGGCGACATCTACGGAAGGCGCAGATACTTACAGTATTTCAGGAACGGTAACCGGGGCTGTTCAATCAGGTGTCAAGCTTACTTTAAGCAGTGGAGCAACAGGAACTGTAATGACCGGCTCAGACGGAACATATTCTTTTGCGAATGTTATAGGCGGTACTACCTATATAGTGACGCCTTCGCTGTCAGGGTATACTTTTAATCCTGAATATTCTGAGTTTACTATAACGAGCGAAGACGCTGCTAATATTGATTTCACATCATCCAACTGATTGTTGGACTGGTTTTTACGTGTACTGGAAGGATTGGTTTGAAAATAGTAAAAGACACAACCAAAATATTTGAATGAAGTTTACTGCTAAAGGTGGAAATGATGTTTGATGAAACAAAGCTGCCGCCGACCTTTTTAAGAAAGAGTAGAATTACATTCTTGAATACAAGAGATGACGCCTAATCTTAAGAATGGCAGTTGTGGGGGATACTCTATAGTATCACCTACCCCTTCTCATACCTCTGCAACTGCCGCCTCCATTTTCACTATTTAGCCGATATTTCCGTAATGTTGGGAGGACGCGATTCTTATCGTCTGGTCAGTTGGCGGTATTTGATGCGATAGGGCTGGCTGGCGGCGGCGCCTAGTCTTCGATTTCGATCTTCCTCATATTCGGAATAATTGCCGTCGAAGAAAAGCACCTTGCTTTCTCCTTCAAATGCCAGAATATGTGTGCAAATTCTATCCAGAAACCAGCGGTCGTGACTGATAACAACCACACAACCGGCAAAGTTCTCCAGTGAATCTTCCAGCGCGCGCAATGTGTTGACATCCAGATCGTTGGTGGGTTCATCGAGCAGGAGCACATTGCCGCCTTCCTTGAGCATGCGCGCCAGATGCACGCGGTTACGTTCGCCACCCGAAAGCGCGCCGACTTTCTTTTGCTGATCGGTGCCGGAAAAATTAAAACGTGATACATAAGCGCGGGAATTTATCTGCCGGTTCCCGATGGCAATAATATCCTGACCATCGGAAATCATTTCCCATATATTTTTGTTGGGATCAAGAGCGTCGCGGCTCTGGTCAACATAGGCCAGTTTCACGGTTTCACCAATGCGAATGTCTCCGGAATCCGGTGTTTCCTGACCTGTAATCATCCTGAACAGGGTGGTTTTGCCCGCGCCATTGGGACCGATCACGCCGACAATGCCGCCGGGCGGCAGCGAAAAAATCATGCCATCCACCAGCAGTTTATCGCCATAACCTTTATTCACGTCTTTGGCTTCAATCACCAGATCGCCCAGACGGGGTCCCGGCGCGATGAAGATTTCCTGTGTGCCTGATTCTCTTTCGAGATTTTTGCCCAGCAATTCCTCGTAAGCGCTAATGCGCGCTTTGGATTTGGCATGCCTGCCTTTCGGTGACATACGAATCCATTCCAGCTCGCGTTCCAGAGTTTTAATTCTTGCCCCTTCGGATTTTTCTTCATTCTTCAGGCGATTTTGCTTTTGCTCCAGCCAGGAAGAATAATTTCCCTGCCAGGGAATTCCCTGACCTCGATCGAGTTCCAGAATCCAGCCGGCAACGTTATCGAGGAAATAACGGTCATGAGTAACGGCAATGATGGTACCTTCATATTTTTGCAGATGATGTTCCAGCCAGGCGACTGATTCAGCATCAAGATGGTTGGTCGGTTCATCCAGAAGCAGTATGTCCGGTTTTTGCAAAAGCAGGCGGCAAAGAGCGACGCGACGTTTCTCTCCGCCGGATAAGACTTTCACCTGCGTGTCACCGGGCGGGCAGCGCAGAGCATCCATAGCCATTTCCAGACGGGAATCTATATCCCAGGCGTCAAGGGCGTCAAGTTTTTCCTGTACCGCGCCCTGCCTTTGGCACAGTTTTGCCATTTCGTCATCAGACATCGGTTCTGCAAACTTCTCATTTATTTCATTATATTCATGAATCAAGTCCATTGTGCTTTGCACACCCTGTTCCACTATTTGCCGCACGGTTTTTGCTTCGTCCAAACGCGGTTCCTGCTCCAGATAGCCTACTGTGTAGCCTGCCGATAGAATCGTCTTACCCAGATAATCTGTATCCGCGCCGGAAAGAATCTTCAGAAGAGAACTTTTGCCCGAACCGTTTAAACCGATAACGCCGATTTTGGCTCCGTAAAAATAAGACAGATAAATGTCTTTGAGCACAGGCTTTTTTTCATAAATTTTACTTACTCCGATCATTGAGTAAATTACTTTGTTTCCTTCATTGGTCATAGATGCTTGTTCTCCGTAAAACAGATGTTAAATATAAGGGAATATGCTCTGAATGATTATATTAAAATTGTCCTGAATGTTGCCCTTGCCGGATACGATACCCATATGTCCGGGGAGAAGCCACTCCAGATCAAGTTCAGAAAAAGAAATGATGCTTTTCTTCAAAAGAGCGCCGTTGCCACCGGGAAAGTCGGTTCGTCCGACACTTTGATCGAAAATTACATCGCCGCAAAATAAAGCTTTTTGCTGGGGCCAGTAAAGGCCAATCGAGCCGGGGGAATGGCCGGGAGCAAGAAGTATTTTAAATGTCTGGTCCCCTAAAATTACATCACCTTCGTCCATCGGGAAATTTACCTGCATCCTTGGAACGTTAATTCCGAAAAGGCCATATAGCTCGCCGCCATCTCCTTTTAAAAATTCGATTTCTTTTTTATGCAGGCCAATTTTGACTGTCGCCTTATCAAACACCTCGGATCCTTGAAAGTGGTCGGGATGCGAGTGCGTGTTAATAACATAACGAATATCCTCCTCCCGGATGCCGTCGGCGGACATCTGGTTGAGTAAATTGGGCACATAGCCGGTCAGGCCCGGATCAATTAATGCCTGTACCTTGCCGCCGATAAAGTAGCTGTTGCAGTTATTATCGAAGGCATTTGTCCATTCGTAAATATAAATATCGTTTTTTAATCTCATTACTAATCTCCTGTTTTTGATTCAGCCGGAACAAAAATCCAAAGTAAAATGTATATCAATAATCCTGTGCCGTAAAAAATGAAGAGAATCGTGAATAAAAGGCGCCATGACCAGGAAGGCAGCGGAGAATGTTCACCCAGGCCACCGCAGACACCGCCGATCCAACGGTCATTAGCTGATTTTGTCAAATTCCGCAGCCAGTTGTTTTCTGCCATTATTTTTCCCTCATCATGATTTAAAGAGTCTGATTTTTTAATCAAATCCGATTTACAATTTATGTTATCTTTTAGCGGGGGAAAGCGCATCAATCGATAAATCTGATACCTGATGGCCTATACTGATGATATTTCCTTCCTTGTCAATGAGAAATAACGTCGGTACTCCGATGAGATTGTAATCGCTGGCGACACTTCCGTCCGAATCCACCAGAACCAGATAAGGGAATGAATTTGTTTTAGCAAAACGCGCCACTCTTTCGGTTGATTCGTTTATGTCTATATAAATAAATTTCAGTCCGCGCCGGGCGTATTTTTCATAAAGAGCTTTGTAGTTTGGCATTTCAGCCCGACAGGCGGGACACCAGGTAGCGCCGAAAAAAATTACCACCGGATTCCCCCGTTGCCTGCTCAGTTTAAATGTTTTTCCCTGCAAATCCTTTAACGAAAAATCAGGCGCTGCAATCCTTTCGTGTCTAAAGGAATCATGGGATTCGGATTGTCCAAATGACAGGGCAATAAGAATACAGATAAGTAAGATAATCGAAAATAAAAAACCTTTTTTATTCATCATAACCTCATTTTTTATATTGATAAGGTACCCGTAATATACAGGAAATATTCCGCCGCGCCAATTAATATCATCCCGGAAATAAACTTTATTTTTAGCATCCATGTTCCCGATTTGGGCAAAGCGGCAATAACTCCTGTAAATGTGCCGACGATAATCAGCAATGTTCCCATCCCGAGGGCGAAAACAAAAAGCAGACTCATGCCCAGTAAAAGATTTGTCTTTACCGCCACATAACCCAGTAAAACTGCCAGGGCGGGGGCGGTACAGGGGCCAATAACAACGCCGGATACGGCGCCAATTAAAAAGCTGTCCAAAAATCCTTTTTTATTACTGTTACCGGTCCGTTTTACTAACTTATGCGGAACAGGCAGGGAAATATTGAAAACATCAAACATGGACAATCCCATGACAAGACATAAGTTAGCCATAATGAAGTATGTCCAGGGCGTCGTTTGCATCTGCCCGAAAATCCTGCCAGATAATGCTGCCGCTCCGCCCAAAATGGAATAGGTTAATGCGATTCCGGCAACATAAAAAAGTGAAAGAAAAAATCCGCGAAGCTTGGATGATGACCCCTGCGCGCCAATAATTCCAACAGTTACCGGAATCAAAGGGTAGGTGCAGGGAGTAAAACTTATTATGAGCCCGCCTAGATACGCGGTCAATAACGCTAAAAACACCGAGCCTTGCAGGTATAAAGATAAATTGTTGACCATATTTTCAATCATCACTCTTTGCCCATTTTTAAATTTATTTGCTGACACGATAAAGAAATTACTCTTAAGCGTCAAGCAAAAAGCTTGTGCTGACATATAACATGTTTATTATTATTGGGAAGTTAACGCGGGCAAAAAAATGGTGCCGAAGACTGGATTTGAACCAGCACAGGCGTACACCCACTAGACCCTGAACCTAGCGCGTCTACCAATTCCGCCACTTCGGCACTTGAGAAAGTGCACTATACCTATCAACATCTTCTTGTCAAGATAAAATGAGCTTGAATTTAATGCCCAAAATGTTATGGTAGCAAGCCAATTATCTTAAGTGTTAGTAAAGATTATGATTGTAATTAAAGGAATAGAAAACATAACAAAAGATTTTAGCGGATCGTTTGTCACGATCGGCAATTTTGACGGAGTACATTTAAGCCACCAGTTCATTTGCCGTAAACTTGCATCCGAGGCTAAAAATGCCGGGGCAAAATCGCTGGTTATTACTTTTGATCCTCATCCCAAGATGATTATTCATCCCGATATACGGCCTTTTTATCTTATTACTACTTTAGAAGAAAAGCTGAAATTGCTGGAAAAATGCGGGATTGACGGCGTGCTGGTAATCCCTTTTTCTTTGGACTATTCCCGTATAACTGCCGAAGAATTTGTCCGGGGATTTCTCTTTCAAAAGCTGGTGATAAAAAAAATTATTATCGGTCATGATTACACTTTCGGCCAGGGTAAAAAAGGCAACAGCGATTATTTGATTTCCTCGGGACGAGAAATGGGCTTCGCGGTTGAGGTTGTTGATGCTTTTAAAGTGGGAGATGATATCATCAGCAGCACTCTTATAAGAAAATTGATTGTCAATGGTGATTTCCAAACGGTAACTTGTTTACTGGGCAGATACTATAATATTGCCGGTATTGTCGTTTCAGGAAAAGGGCGCGGTGTCGGGCTTGGCTTTCCCACTGCAAACATAGAGCCGGAAAAAGAATTGCTGCCGCCGGCGGGTATATATGCCGCCTTTGTTGATGTCGAAGGAAAACGCCTTATGGCGGCTTTAAATATAGGCGGTAAGCCGACCTTTGCTGATTATACTTTTACTTTTGAAGTTCACCTGCTTGATTTTTCCGGCGATCTCAGAGGCAAAAGACTAAATACTGAGTTTGTGGAGAAGTTGCGGGACATTATCAAATTTGATAGTCCTGAAAAGTTGAAGTTACAAATCGCGGCGGATGTGGAAAAAGCAAGGTCAGTTTTGCTTAAGAATAATGAAAGTAAATAATTCAAGGAATTTAGAGGAGGTTAGTAAACAATGTTGAAAATTGCTATTGTCGGCGCGACTGGTATTGTCGGTCAGCAGGCGATTGTTAGTCTAATTGGACACCCATGGTTCGAAATAACAAAACTGGTAGCTTCGGAACGTTCAGCGGCAAAGAAATACAGAGAAGCGCTTAAAGACGCCAATGGCTCTTCGCGCTGGTGGTGCACCGAAGAACTGCCTGAAGATATCGCCAATATGGTTGTGGAAGAGGCCGCATCTTTCGATGCCACGTCGGTTGATATTATTTTCTCTACAATGGACGCGGGAGCCGCCAAAGAATTAGAGCCGAAGTACGCTAAAACCACGCCTGTTATCAGTACCGCTTCGGCGTTCCGCTATGAAGATGACACCCCCATTCTTGTCGGAGGGGTAAATATGGATCATGCGGCGTTGCTTTCCGTTCAGCAGAAAAAGCGCGGCTGGAAGGGATTTGTTTCTCCAAAACCTAATTGCACGATCGCCGGTCTGGTTGTTTCTTTAAAACCGATTCAGGATCTTTTTGGCGTAAAGCAGGTGGTGATGACTTCACTTCAGGCCATGTCCGGCGCGGGAAGAACTCCGGGTTTATCGGCGATGGATATGACAGAAAATGTAGTTCCTTATATCCCGGGCGAAGAGCCCAAAGTGGAAACCGAACCTCAGAAGATTTTAGGTAAATTTACCGGTTCGTCTATTCAGAACGCCGCTTTCGGCATTACCGCAACTTGCACCCGTGTGCCCGTGATCGACGGACACATGGTTTGCGCATTTGTGCAGACAGAAAAACCCTGTTCGCCGGAAGATGTCAAAAAAGCCATGATAAATTATGGCAAAGATTTTGCCGAACTGCATCTGCCCAGTTCCACTAAACATCTGATTGATGTTACCGATGATCCTTTCCGTCCGCAACCGAGAATGGATAGGGAAAAAGGCGGCGGTATGACTGTGACTGTCGGGCGTATTCGTAAAGATCCGATTATTGAAAACGGAATTAAATATGTTTGCCTGGCTCACAACACCAAACTGGGCGCGGCCAAAGGCGCTCTGCAAACTGCGGAGTATCTGGTGAAAAATTATCTAAAATTAGTTTAGAAGCATAAATGGACGGCGGCATTTTTCAATGGATGCCGCCCTCCATTTAAAATAATGTCTGTTTATAAAATATTCTGCATTCCCCATTAAGGCAAAAGAGATTCGTAAACTTCCAGATCTTTTTGCGAAAAACAACAGAAAAGCACTTCTTCAATATTTGATGGTTGCCCAATTGCGTTACGGATAGTTTTGACAGCAACTCCGGCCGCAAGTGTAATTGGATATCCATATACTCCCGTGCTGATACTTGGGAAAGCAATTGATTTCATTTTGTTCTTGACGGCAATGGCCATACTGTTGTGGTAACAGGAAGCAAGCAGTTCCGGTTCGCCGTTTTCTCCACCTCTCCAAACCGGCCCTACAGTGTGAATAACAAAGCAAGCGGGTAATTTATATCCCTTTGTAAGCTTTGCCTCGCCGACTTGGCATCCACCCAGTTTTCGGCATTCCTCAAGCAACTGCGGACCGGCTGCCCGGTGAATCGCGCCGTCAACGCCTCCGCCGCCGAGAAGCGATGAATTAGCCGCGTTGACAATTGCGTCAACTGAAAGTGTTACAATATTTGCCTGAAGCGCCCGCAATACTGTCATCGAACTGTCTCCAAGACATGATGATATCAATACTGCCCGCTTGCGAGGGTAGTATTGATATTTAATGAATAAGTCATAAAACTTCTAAATCGAGAATAGCGCTTTGACGGAGATGCTTTACTTCATTGCCTGTTCTACCGCAACCGCAACCGCAACCGAAGCTCCCACCATTGGATTGTTGCCCATTCCAATTAATCCCATCATTTCAACATGGGCAGGAACGGATGATGAACCTGCAAACTGTGCGTCTGAATGCATTCGTCCCATAGTGTCGGTCATGCCATAGGATGCAGGTCCCGCGGCCATGTTGTCCGGATGAAGCGTTCTTCCCGTTCCTCCGCCTGAAGCCACGGAGAAAAATTTCTTTCCGGCCAGCAGACATTCTTTTTTATAAATACCCATAACCGGATGCTGAAAACGGGTCGGATTGGTGGAATTTCCCGTGATGGCGACATCAACGCCTTCCAGCTGCATAATTGCTACGCCTTCGCGAACATCATCGGCGCCGTAGCATCGGACAGCCGCGCGGTCACCTTTGGAATAAGCTTTCTCTTTTGCCACGGAAGCTTTTCCTGTTTTATAGTCGAAAGCCGTCGCGACGTGAGTAAATCCGTTAACACGGGCGATAATGTGAGCGGCGTCTTTTCCTAATCCATTTAGAATGACCCGCAGAGGAACCTTTCTTGCTTTGTTTGCTGATTTGGCAAGACCGATGGCGCCTTCAGCAGCGGCAAATGATTCATGTCCTGCGCAAAAGGCGAAGCAGGTTGTTTCTTCTCTAAGAAGCATGGAAGCAAGATTACCGTGACCTATGCCTACCTTGCGGTCGTCGGCTACTGATCCTGGAATGCAAAATGCCTGAAGTCCTTCGCCGAGAGTTTCAGCGATATCGGCGGCATTCTTTTGACCTTTCTTGATAGCAACAGCGGCGCCGGCAAGATAGGCCCATCCAGCGTTTTCAAATGAAATCGGCTGAATATCCTTGACAATTTTTCTGACATCAACGCCTTTCCCGAGGCATACTTTTTCGGCTTCCTCCAGCGAGGAAATGCCATATTTCGCGAGAAAAGGAGTGATCTGTTTGATTCTTCTTTCGTATCCTTCAAATAAAGCCATTTTTAAACTCCTTATCTTTATCCTTTACGGGGGTTAATAACTTTTACGGCTTCGGCAAAACGGCCGTAAGTTCCGGTTGCTTTAGCAAGAGCACTTGCCGCATCCATGCCTTTGGATATGTTATCCATCATGACGCCCAGCTGAACGAATTTATAGCCGATGATTTCATCATCGCTGTCGAGGCCGATTTCGGTAACATAGCCTTCAGCAATTTCCAGATAACGGGGGCCTTTTTCTTTTGTGCCGTACATCGTGGCGATCACGCTGCGCAGGCCTTTACCCAGATCTTCAAGTCCAGCGCCGATAGGAAGCCCTCCTTCGGAAAATGCGGTTTGCGTGCGGCCGTAAGCAATCTGGAGAAATATTTCTCTCATGGCCACATTGATAGCATCACAGACAAGGTCGCTGTTTAACGCTTCCAGAATTGTTTTACGCGGCAAAATTTCGGCGGCCATTGCCGCGGAATGAGTCATTCCCGTACAACCGATACATTCAACCAACGCTTCTTCAATGATTCCGTCTTTTACGTTCAGGGTAAGCTTGCATGCTCCCTGTTGAGGCGCGCACCAACCGACACCATGTGTAAGGCCTGAAATATCTTTTATTTCTTTCGCCTGTGTCCATTTGCCTTCCTGAGGTATGGGGGCAGGACCGTTTTTAGGACCTTTGGCAACCACGCACATCTGCTCAACTTCATGAGTGTATTCCATATAACTAGTTCTCCTTCCGGTAATTCCATTTCGCTTTCTTAGGCAACCGTGCCGTGGGCACCGTTATCCGTTGAAAGAAATTTATATAAGCATAGCGGCGGATAATGTAGCACCGGAGGTGTTATTTTTCAAATGAAATTGTCTGGAAGGAATTAAGTTTTTGATTTCTTTATGATTTGAAAAGATGATTTCACAGATGGGAGAAAATGATGGAAAACGAAAGCGATTCCATCTTAATAAAATCAACATAATTCAATTTTATCCATTAGACATTTTATGGTAATAAGCGCCAAGTATTTTTATGATGATATTGGACAGAAAATTTTATGAACGCGATACACTAAAGGTTGCCCGCGCTCTTTTAGGGAAAAAATTAGTGCGCCAGACAGGTCGCAATAAGCTTTCCGGAATGATAGTGGAAACGGAAGCTTATTGCGGTTCCGAAGACAGCGCCTGTCACGCACACCGCGGCAAGACGCCGCGTAATTCTGTAATGTTCGGTTACCCCGGTCATGCTTACGTTTATTTTACTTATGGCATGCACTACATGCTCAACATGGTGACCCAGGAAGAAGGAAATCCATGCGCCGTTCTTATCCGCGCTTTGGTGCCTCTTACCGGAATAGAAGAGATGGAATCACGCCGGAAGAGGAAAGGCGCTCAATTAACTAACGGTCCCGCAAAACTCTGTCAGGCATTGTCGATAGATAAATCTTTAAATGGCTGGGATTTAACTCGCGGCAGTAAATTATGGGTTGAGGACTATAAGAGAATTCCGGTTGAATCAATAATCAAAACTCCCCGGATTGGAATTGATTACGCCCAAAAAGAACATAGGGATGCTCCATGGAGATTCTTATGTCAATTATAACTCAAAGCACTGTTTTTACTGGCAATAAAATTAACCGGGAAATTATTTATGCAAACACAAAAAATCATGATGGAGATTTTTTCCAGAATTTAATTGACATATTCTTAAGGATGGCTATTTTAAGCCCCAGATGAAGTATTCATCAAAAAGGAGGGCATTTAATGTTTACAGTTACAGAAAAGGCATTGGAAGTAATCAAAAACTTTATCAAAGATAATAAAGCGGATTCCGCTGTGCGTATTACATTATCCATGGGTTGTTCAGGTCCCGCTTTGGGTATGGCTTTGGATGATCCCGGGAATAATGATGAAGTGTTTGAAGAAAAAGGAACAAAATTTGTTATTGAAAAAGATATTTATAATCAAGCGAAGCCAATCAATGTTGATTTTATTGATACTCCGCACGGTTCCGGATTTAAATTAACTTCCAGCCTCTCACAAGCCGCCGGTAATGGCTCTTGCGGCTCATGTTGCAGTTGCTAGAATTTCGGGGGGAGGAATTTTCCGCCCCTTTTTTTTATTATTATGAATGAAGAAAATAAAATAAAAAGAAAAGTTGATATTGCGGAAAATCTTATCCGGCAGGGCAAATTCCGTGAAGCGATTGTTCTATGTGAAAAAATTCACAAAGAATATCCGGAAGAAGAATCTGTTGTTCTGATATTATCATGGGCATATTATGACAGCGGTGAAACAGATCAGGCTGTAAAATATTTAAATATACTGCTGGAAAGGGAGCTTAAGCGAAAGATTTTTACAGGCTTTGCCTTTGATGAACTCGTGCGCATATATAGGCAAAATAAAGATTTCGGAAAGTTAACGGAAATTTGTGAAAGGGCTGTTGGCGCGCAACCTGACGATATAGGACTTTTAGCTGAACTTGGAAATGCTTATCTTCAATCAGGCCAAGCTAAGAGGGCTTGTGAAATTTATGAAAAGATCATTGGAATCGAAAGCGATAATCCTGTTTTTTACTGCCATTTGGGCGAAGCTTTGTTTGCCGCCGGATTAAGTAATGAGAGTGAAAAATCCTATCTGAAGGCCAGCGAGATCGACGCTGATCAACCTGATCGTTATTACTTTAAAATAGCCGTTTTATTTCAGCAAGCCGGAAATTATGAAGAAGCTGAAAGATTATTAAATCAGTGTATCGCTGTAAATTTATCTAATCCTCTGTATCACTGTTCATTAGGCGATACCTTTGTCGGTTTGGGGCAAATTCAGAAAGCTCTAACGGCCTATGAAACGGCCGTGCAATGTGATAATTCGGGGGCAGGAGCTTACTATAATCGTTTGGGCAATTCGCTCATGAAGACCAACAATTTTTCACAGGCAGCCGAGGCTTTCAAATCAGCCATAACCTATGATCCTGTACGGCTTTATTATCTAAATCTGGCGTCGGCTTATAAAGGGATGGGATTTACTGATCAGTCTGATATGATTTTGCGCGAAATAAATAAAATCAAATAAAATTAAATTTAATCCATTTTTCCGAGTTTGCGCTGATATTCCTTAAATACATGGTAGAAATACTCGTTCTCCTCTATTTCTTTATTAATAATCAGACCTACCCCCGAGATTTCATTTTCATTAATAATTAAGTTTACGCTTTTATTTAAAGAATTCATATAATCCATTGTTGCAAAAGTTGGACTGATTAAGACAACAAAAATATTCCTGCGGACAGACATATCTAAGTGTTCTAAATATATAAGAATCTTATTAACTCCATCTTTTTCGGTGCCAAAATTCTCATTAACAACAATGACATGAAAGGTGTGAAAAGTCGTATACCTTAGTGCATCTTTAGATGTGGCCGCCTCAACTACGTTAAAATTAAGTGATACCAAAGCATCTCTGATCTTTTGTCCTATGACAGGATCGTGTTCGCAAATCATGGAAGTGTTGCTATCCGTGTCCCGATAATCAAAAGGGCGTCCGGAATAATCGATTTCGTCTGGCATTGAATTTTCTTTATTCATGTTAATTCCCTGATAATTAATTATTTACGGAGTATGTAAATTATCTTTTCCATGGATCATTTTGTTGGGGCTTGCCATATAATTTGTCAACTTCCAGCTTGCCAATACTTGAGGTCTTTTCGCCGCGGGTCTTTTTTATAGAGTCTATCCCGCGTCCAACAGTAGCTCTGTTTGAAGCATAAGTGATAGCCGTATCTTCTGTGATCAAATCTTTTTCGAAAAGCTCAATAATGCAATCATCAAAGCTCATCATTCCAAAAGGTCTTCCCTGCAGGATAATATCGGCAAATGTTTTCCCTTCCGATTCGCCATGCAGGATGACGTCTTTAACACGCAGACTGGTGCTCATCGCTTCAAAAGCAGCGATACGTCCGCCGCCGACTTTTGGCAACAAACGTTGACAGACTATCCAGCGGAGAGAATCGGCAAGACGCACGCGCATTTGATTCTCTTCTTCTATGGGAAACATGCCGATAATACGGTTTATCGTCTGACCGGCATCTACTGTATGTAAGGTGCTTAAAACCAAATGGCCTGTTTCCGAGGCATTCAAAGCAATTTCCACTGATTCACGATCGCGCATTTCACCTACAAAAATTACCTTTGGCGCTTGACGCAGAGCTGCCCGTAAACCATTGACAAATGTATCAAAATCCTTGCCAAGTTCGCGTTGATTTATAGTGGATTGTTTTTGAGGATGCGTGTATTCCACAGGGTCTTCCAGAGTAATAATGTGCACGGAACTATTTTCATTTATCTCATTAATAATCGCGGCAAGTGATGTCGTTTTACCGGTGCCGGTTGCTCCTGTTATCAAAACGATTCCGAATTTTTCATTGGCAATTTTGTAAAAGGCAGGGGGCAAGCCTAAGTCGGCGCATGAAGGAATTTTCGATTCAAGCTTTCTTAAGACTATAGAATAGTTGCCGAGTTGAGAAAAAATATTTACACGAAAACGGGCAAGTCCGGGCAACTCGTAAGACAGATCGCAGGAGCCTTCCTTTATTAGAGCTTGCATCAGCCGGTGATCCTGATTAATCAGGTTCAGGGCAAAAATTTCTGTTTGAAAAGGCGTGAGTTTTTCGAAAGATGGTCTTAAATCAACACTGATTAATTGACCGGCGGAATATACCTGCAAAGGTTTATTCACGGTTAATATGAAGTCGGAAATGTTCGGGTGAGATTCTAACATTTTTGTCAGTATATAATCTATTTCCGGTTTTCTCATAAGCTATCCCCGCGATGATTTATGCTTCAGTGAAGTCTGTTGGCGGATGTTTTAAAAGCGGACGGAATCTGGTTTTATCGTTGGCCTTGATATAAGCTTCATCGCCGCTTACCCAGCCGCGATTGTAGATATCCATAATTCCATCGTCCAAAAGCTGCATTCCATATTTTTTGCCCGTCTGCATCATGGAAGGAATCTGATAGGTTTTGGATTCGCGGATCAAATTACGAACCGCGGGTGTGGCAATGCAAATCTCCAGAGCGACACAACGGCCTTTCGTGTCAATTCTCTTAAAAAGAACCTGCGAAACAACCGCGCGTAAACCATCTGCCAGTGTAGAGCGGATTTGCAATTGTTCCGATGCCGGAAAAACCTCGATTATTCTGTCAACTGTTTTTGCCGCGCTGGTTGTATGGACGGTGGAAAAAACCAGATGGCCTGTGGACGCGGCTTCTATAGCCAGAGAGATAGTTTCCAGATCGCGCATTTCACCAACCAGAATGATGTCCGGGTCTTCACGCAATGCTCCGCGCAAAGCTGCAGAAAAGCTTCTGGTATGAAGTCCCACTTCCCTGTGATTAATGATGCAGTTTTGACTTTTATGAACAAATTCAATGGGATCTTCAATTGTAATAACGTGGTCTCTGCGAAGGCGGTTGGCTTCGTCAATAATGGCTGCCAGCGTTGTGGATTTGCCGCTGCCGGTTGGACCGGTGACCAACACAAGGCCGCGCGGTAGAGTCGCTAATTTTGATATTACGCTTGGAAGTCCCAATTCTGCGCAAGATAAAATTTTATCGGGTATTTCACGAAAAACCGCGCCTATGCCGTTTTTCTGTTGGAAGTAATTTACGCGATAACGCGCGAGACCAGGGACTTCGTAAGCAAAATCAACGTCACCCGTTTCTTCGAAAAATTTAATTTTATGCTCAGGCGTAATTTCGTAAAGAAGAACTTTTAGAGCGTCATTAGTGAGAACATCATATTTAATTCTCTCAATATCACCGCGGATTCTAATAGCAGGCTGTTGACCGGAAATAAGATGGAGATCTGATGCGCCCTGCTCGTGCATAAGATGAAAAAAAGCATCAATTTTTGCCATTTACTTTCTCCTTGTGACGAATTGTTTCATCTTTTACCATTTTTTCTGCTGGAAAAAAATAAAATATTTAATAAATATTAAATTTATTACCGTGTATGTATTTTTTATAAAGTTTTATTTCACAAATTATTTGCGAATATAGGAAAAACTTGATTGTTTTGTCAATCCAAGAATTACATTAACAATTTCTTGACACTAAGACAATCAATAATATATGCTCCCTTACGTTTTTCCTAATAGGAATTTTAAGGTTGGGGATGTAGCTCAGCTGGGAGAGCGCGGCGTTCGCAACGCCGAGGCCAGGGGTTCGATCCCCCTCATCTCCACCAGAACATAATCCAAGACAATCCAATAAAGTCCAGAAACCCGTTAGAAATAGCGGGTTTTTTTGTTGTTTTTTGTCCAAAGACGTGTTATATGGTTTATCAAAATCCGGTGGCTTATGGTGGTATAATACGATAAAAATACCACCATAAAGAAATGGATACCACCAATTTAATATTTTCATTATGAGGTGACTTTATGCCATTGACTGAAATGAAAGTCCGTAACGCAAAGCCCAGAGAGAAATTTTATAAGCTGTCAGACAGTGGCGGTCTTTATCTTCACGTCACTGATAAGGGTAGTAAGCTATGGCGTTTCAAATACCGATATGACGGCAAACAAAAACTTCTCGCTTTTGGTACATACCCGGAAATAAGCCTGCTAGATGCACGACAACGGCGTGAGGATGCTAGAAGACTGCTGGCAAACAACGTTGATCCCGGTGCAATCCGCAAAGCGCAGAAACAGGCAAAAATTGAAGACACTGAAACCGTCGAAGTCATAGCCAGAGAATGGCATGAAAAATTTAAATCAACATGGACGGAAGGTCACGCGGATAAATTATTGCGCTGTTTAGAACGTGACGTTTTCCCCTGGATTGGCACACGACCGATTAAAGAAATCAAAGCACCTGAACTTTTGACAGTGTTAAGACGTGTCGAATCAAGGGGCGTATTGGAAGGAGCGCACCGTGTGAGAGGAATATGCAATATGATTTTCCGTTATGCAATATCCACCGGACGTGCTGAAAGAAATCCGGCACAAGATTTAATCGGTTCATTACCACCGGCAAAAGAAAAACACTTAGCCGCCATAACCGAACCTAAAGAAGTGCGAGAATTACTTCTAGCCATTGACGGTTACGTTGGCAGTTATGTTGTAAAATTAGCCTTGCAATTATCACCGCTTGTTTTTGTCCGTCCCGGAGAATTGCGACACATGGAATGGAACGAAGTTGATTTTGAAAATGCTCTGTGGAGTATTCCGGCAGAGAAAATGAAAATGAGAGAACCGCATCTTGTACCATTATCAAGGCAATCAATAAAAATCCTAGAAGAACTTCAAAAACTGACAGGCACAAGTCAATATGCTTTTCCTTCCGGTAGAACTTATGACCGGCCAATGTCAAATAATGCCATTTTAGCCGCACTGCGCCGCATGGGATATACAAAAGACGAAATGACACCCCATGGATTCCGAGCAATGGCTAGAACAATTATTGATGAAGTCTTACAAATAAGACCGGATTTTATTGAAGCACAATTAGCACACCGCGTCAGCGACCCACTAGGCCGCAGTTATAACAGAACTCAACACCTAAACGAAAGACGGAAGATGATGCAGAAATGGGCAGATTATCTTGATGGATTAAAAGTAGGAGCCAAAGTATTGCCATTTAAGAAAACAACAGTATAAAATTAACTGTCGGTGGACAGAGTTTTCTTGACATCAACTGCAAAGACGATGCAAGATCATTACTTCAGTTGACAACATATTGTCTTTATGAAAAT
>Ga0187887_10000827_pt1 | contig 28900 bp, 25 predicted proteins | sample June2016WEW_7_10_FD_132977 | JGI IMG/M metagenome (GOLD analysis project Ga0187887, IMG submission 132977) | Peatland microbial communities from SPRUCE experiment site at the Marcell Experimental Forest, Minnesota, USA - June2016WEW_7_10 | ecosystem: Environmental > Terrestrial > Soil >... | reverse complement strand
TTCCGGATGGAACCAACTACGCGGAATGGAGCGGGAGACGAGACTTGAACTCGCGACCCTCGCCTTGGCAAGGCGATGCTCTACCACTGAGCTACTCCCGCTTTGACGCAAGTTCGAGTATACCGGGCTGCAGAAGGCGGGTCAAACCTGCTCGGCACCTTTGAATTTCCTGCTTGGCGTTGGAAATGCGGCATTTCTGCGCTCGCCCAGAAGCGCTGCAGAGCCCTCTCCAATTGACCCGCCTCAGCCCTTCCCGTACACTAAGGTTTGCGAAGGATGCGCCTTGAAAGGCCCGCCCACCCGCATCATTTTCCCTGAAAAGCAGGATCGCATCCGCCTCGAATTCAGGGCTGGAGACTGAAGCAATATCATGGCAAATCACGTATCGGCGCTGAAGCGCACCCGCCAAACCGAGACCCGAACCGAAGTCAACCGCAACAACCGCAGCCGCGTGCGCACCAGCCTGCGCGCTCTGCGCGAAGCACTGGCGAAGGGCGACTCCAAAGCCGCGCAGGCGCAGTATCGCGCCACCGTTTCCGCGCTCGACAAGAGCGTACAGAAGGGCGTTCTGCACTCCAACACCGTCAACCGCTACAAGAGCCGCCTTAATGCGCGCCTCAAGGCTCTCGGCACTGCCAAGCCCGCGAAGCCGGCCAAGGCCGCCAAGGCATAGACGGCTGGCCACGCCCGCAATTCTCATCCAAGACCAGGAAAAAGGCCGGGAGCCATCCCGGCTTTTTGCGTTCGGACCCTTGCCGATTACGGGCCCTTGCGCAACATCGGCTTCAACACCGGGAAGATCGTGTCGGCAATGATTGCTGAGCCCTTCGCCGTGGGATGAATCCCATCGTTCTGAATCGATCCCGGAACCTGGATCAGATTGACGTAGAGCATCGGGATCAGCGCAACGTGATGGCTGGCCGCCAGGTCGCGGAACATCTGCTCGAATGAATGAATGTAATCCTGGCCATACTGCGGCGGCAGGGTGATGCCCGCCAGCACGATCTTCGCGTGTGCGCTTTGCAGTCCGGTGAGCACCCGGTCGAGATTGCGCCGCGACTCCTCGACCGGAAGTCCGCGCAATCCGTCGTTGCCGCCAAATTCTACAACCACTATGGCGGGATGCAGGCGCAAAACGTAGGGCAATCCGGCAACGGCGTCTTTAGTCGTCGCGCCGCTGGTGCCCTGGTTGACAACTTTATAGGCATAGCCCGCGCCGTCGAGCTTCTTCTGGAGAAAAGCCGGATAGCTCTCGCCTTCGTCGAGACCGTAGCCCGCGGTGATGCTGTCGCCGAAGCAGACGATCACCTGCCGGTCCGCGGCCGGCCGATCAATAACCGGCCTATCCGCTGCGCGGAGAGGCGCGGGCAAGAGAGCGATCAGAATAAATGCAACAGGAACCAGTCGGCGAACGTCCACGTAATGAGTGTAGCTGGACGCTCGCGAAGCGCTCCTCCTCCGCCGCGCCCGGCCGAGATCGCTTTATTTACACTTGCAGTACAACCGGTCTCATAAATGGCAGTGCACTGCACCGCGCAAGGATGGGACCCAACGACAAGGCGGGTCCCATGGGGTTGGTGAGTCGACAAGGTCGGTTTATGAGACCGGTTCTAGACTGGAGAACGCATTGATTCAAGTCAGGAACGCCGGAAAGTGGATTCAAAATGGCTCGCGGCGCGTCGATATTCTGCGGGGCATTTCGCTCGAGATTCCTGCCGGACAGTTCGTGGCGATTGTGGGCGCCAGTGGCAGCGGCAAAAGCACGCTCCTGGGGCTGCTCGCCGGGCTCGATACGCCCAGCGAGGGCGAAATCTGGCTCGACGGCGTGCCCATCCATAACCTCGCCGAGACCGAGCTGGCTGCGGTGCGCGGCCGCAAGATCGGCTTTGTCTTTCAGTCCTACCAGTTGATTCAAACCCTGACCGCTCTTGAAAATGTGCTCCTGCCTTACGAGCTCAATTTGCAGGGCAGCGGCCTGGCGCAGGCGCGACGCCTGCTCGACGAAGTCGGCCTCAAGGAGCGGATCGACCATTATCCAGTGCAGCTTTCTGGCGGCGAGCAGCAACGCGTGGCTCTGGCTCGCGCCTTTGTCGTAGAGCCTCCGATCGTGATGGCTGACGAACCCACCGGCAACCTGGATTCGACGAATGGCCGCTTGGTGCTCGATCTGCTGCTCGAGCGGAATCGCAAAGCTGGAACGACGCTGGTACTGGTGACGCACGACCCTGAGGTAGCGAGTCGCGCCGACCGCAAGATCGTGTTGAAAGACGGGCGCATCGTGGAAGACACGCTTCTTGGCCACGCCGACACTCTCGTCCAAGACCAAGAGAAAAACCAGGAGAAGAATGGCTAAGCGCGCACTCAGTTGGGAGCGCGCTGCTCGAATCGGCTGGCGCGATCTGAAGTCTGCACCCGGCAAGTTCGGCTTTGTCGTCCTGTCGGTTGCCGTGGGAGTCGCCGCGCTGGTGGGAGTGCGCGGCCTGAGCGACAGCTATAAGCAGACCCTCAGCGCGGAAGCGCGGTCGTTGCTTGCCGGCGATCTGAGCGCGCGCATGTTCCGCGAGCCGACCAACGAAGAAGCCGCCAAGATTGCCGTCATTGCCGGGCGAGACTCGGGTGTGGGCTCCGCCGGTCTACGCACCACCTGGGTTACTGAAACCATCTCCATGGCGTCTGTTTCGTCAGCCCCTGTGCCGATCCTGGTCTCGCTCAAGGCCGTCGATCCTGCGGAATATCCATACTACGGAACCGCCGAGCTCGAGCCGTCGATACCCCTCGACCAGGCACTCAAAGGCGACTCGGCCGTTGTCGCCGATGAGTTTCTTATCCGCCTCAGCGCGCACGTGGGCGATACTCTGCGGCTCGGCAGCAAGAACTTCATCATCACGGCAGCGTTGAAGCAGGAGCCGGATCGCATCAGCGCAGGTGTTGGCATGGGCCCGCGCGTGATGATCTCGCAAGACTCACTCGCCGGCACGGGGTTGATGGCCTTTGGCAGCCGGGCATCGCGCCGGCTGCTGGTCAAACTGCCTGCCAAGCTGCCCAACGGACTCAAAGATGACGCTGAGGCCGCCGCCGTGCGCAAGCAGCTTGAAGCGGCGCTTCCGGAGGCGCAGGTCATCGACTTTCGCGAGGGCAACCCCGCCATCAGCCGCGGTCTTGATAACGCGACTTCGATTCTCAGCCTCATCTGCCTCGTGGCCATGGTTCTGGGGGCGATCGGCGTGGCCATGGCCATGCACGCACACCTCGAGCAGCGCATGGACATGCTGGCCATTCTCAAGGCTCTCGGCGCAGATTCCTCCGACCTGCTCCGGATCTTTCTCTTGCAGACTTTGGCACTTGGCCTGGCCGGAGGCCTGCTGGGCGTTGCTGCGGGGTTGGCCGTGATGGTCGCCCTTCCGGCGGCCTTCGGCCAGTTGATTAGCTTCCATCTTGCCTTCAAGTTTCCCTGGCAGTCGGCGGCTGCGGGCCTGGCCACAGGCTTGCTCACAACGCTGCTCTTTTGCCTGCCTCCGCTCCTCGACGTGCGCGCCGTGCGTCCGGTGCTGGTTTTGCGCAGGCTGGTCGAACAGGGACCGGCAGGCATCGGCGGGTGGTTTGCGCGCTGGTGGGCGCGCCGCCTGCAGGTCGGAATCGCTGCGCTCGTCATTCTCGCGCTCGGGGCCATCGCATGGGCGCTTTCCGATTCCGCCAAAGTGGGCGCGTGGTTCGCGCTCCTGTTCACCATCACCTTGGTGGTCCTGTTGGTTCTGGCCGCGGTTGCTCTGCGCACGCTGAGCCTGCTGCTCGATCGCACTCGATTGCACATTCCCTCGTCACTGCGCCACGGGCTTGCCAACCTTTATCGGCCCGGCAATCAATCGGCCGCCGTTCTGGCCGCGCTGGGCACGGGCGTGATGCTGATTCTCGCTGTCTACCTCATGCAGAGAGGCCTGTTGCGCGATCTGCACGAAACCGCCGCTCCCAGCCTGCCCAATGTTTTTCTCGTCGATGTAAGGACGGATGAAGTCGCCGGCGTGAAGCAGTTTTTCGCTCATCAATCCGGCGTCAGCCAGCAATTGACACTGATCCCCGTTGTGATGGGAAGATTTGTTTCCGTGAACGGCCAGCCTGTCGAAGAGATGAAGAACGAGCACTATCCGCGCCGCATGCTGGAGAGCGCCGAGCTCACCTGGGCCAACACCCCGCCCGATGGCGACAAAGTGACCGAGGGCGCCTGGTGGACAAGCGCAAACGCCGATCAGCTTGCTGTGAGCGACGGCGTCGCGAAGCGGATCCACGTGGGCGTGGGTTCCACCATGGAGCTGGCGACAGGAGCGAATTCGCGCACGCTCAAGGTGGCCGCGATCTATCGCGCCGATGGCCAGCACCTCGGCGCGCGCGTGCAGTTCGTTCTTCCTTCGGGCCTGATCTCCGATCAGCCGTCCACCTGGTACGGAGGCGCGCATATCGACCCCAAACAGGTCGCTGCCATGGAGCGCGGATTTTTTCAGGCGTATCCTACAGTGACCGTCATTAACGTTGCCGACGTGCTGCTGCGCATCGAGAGCGTGGTCGACCAGATCACCTTCGTGGTAAGGCTTCTGGCCGGCTTTTCCATCCTTGCCGGGCTCACCATTCTTGCCTCCAGCATTGCCAGCACGCGTTTCCGGCGTATGCAGGAGGCAGTCGTGCTTAAGACACTCGGCGCAACGCGCATGCGAATCGTGCGCACCTTCAGCGTTGAATTCAGCGTCCTGGGGCTGCTGGCCGGCGCGGTCGGCGTGGTCTTTGCCAACCTGCTCACTCGCATCCTCTTGCGCCGGCTCGACGTGCCCTTTCAGTTCGAGTGGGTAGCAACCTTTGCGGCGCTCGCCGGCACATCGGTGCTGGCTACGGCCACAGGATGGATCGCCAGCCATCGCATTCTCGGCCTGCGTCCGCTCGAAGTGCTGCGCGAGGAGTAGCAAAGCGAATGAGGCTGGTTTTCATTTTCGGATTGCCCGCGACCGGGAAACTCACCGTAGCGCGCGAACTCGCCCGCCTCACCGGCTACAAACTTTTTCATAACCATCTTGCCGTCGATCTCCTGCTGCCGGTCTTCGAGTTCGGCAGCGAGCCGTTCGTCGAGCTGCGCGAGGAGATATGGCTAGCCGTCTTCAACCGGGCGGCGCGCGGCGGAGTTCCGGTAATGATCTTCACGTTTGCGCCGGAAAACACCGTTCGGCCCAAGTTCGTGCACAATGTGGTCGCCGCGGTCTCCAGCTCCGGTGGCGCCGTCGATTTTGTCGAATTGACGTGCCCTCTGCCGGAGCTCAAGCGCCGCATCGAAAGCGCTTCAAGACGCGAGCACGGCAAGCTAACTTCGGTCGCGCTCTTCGATCAGCTTTATGCCGCTGGAAACTTCAACTCTCCTGCAATGCCTGAAGCGAAGCTATCCATCGATACGAGCCTTCACTCGCCAGCCGAAGCCGCGAAACAAATTGTACAGACGCTCGAACTAGCAGACTTGCCACGTACCTGACTGCTCCCTTGTTCCCTCGGTCCCTTGTTCCCCGCCTCTTAGACCTCCTCGGTCAAGTCCATTTGCGGCAGAACATCGTCCCTGCGCGCAACCCATACGTACAGCGTCGGCAGCAGGAAGATGCTCATGATCAGGTTGGCCATCAGGCCGCCCACAATCACAATGGCAAACGGCCGCTGCGAGTCCGACCCGATGCCGTGCGAAACTGCGGCCGGCAGTAATCCCAGCGTTGCCACCAGCATGGTCATCATGATCGGCCGCAAGCGCAGAATCGCTCCTTCCACGGCCGCGGTCTCAATGGCGTTGCCGCGAGCGCGCAGTTGGTTGATGTACTCGAGCATGATGACGCCCGTCTGCACCGATACGCCAAAGAGCGCCAGGAAGCCGACCTCCGACGAGACGCTGAAGTTTGTGCCGGTAATCAGCAGAACTAGCAATCCGCCCAGGCTGGCCATGGCCACAGTCGCCAGAACCAGCAGGGCCCACTTGAGCGATTTGTACATGGTGTAAAGAATGATGAAGATCAGGAGCACGGTCACTGGCACGATAATAGCCATTCGCGCTTCGGCGCGCACCTCGCTCTGGTATTCACCCTCCCACCCAATGTGATAGCCGCGAGGCAGTTTGACCTGATCATTCACTTTTTGAATGGCATCGCGCACCGCGTCGCCCAGGGCACGATCGCGCACGCTGTATTTGATGGCCACATAACGCTCGTTGTTTTCGCGGTAAATCTCCGAGCCTTCGTCCGCCTCGTGGATATCGCAAAGCTGGGCCAGAGCAACGCGTTCTCCCGACGGCGAAAGCAAACGAATGTTTTCGATCGCCTCTCGGTTACCGCGAAATTGCGGCAAATACCGCAGGGTGAGGTTGTAGACCTCCTCGCCCCGGTACACCTGAGTGAGTGCATTGCCGCCGACAGCAGTCTGAATGGCGTCCTGCACGTCGGCGACGTTGATCTGCCAGCGCGCCGCTTTTGCGCGGTCCACTGTCACGTCCAAATCGGGCTGGCCGGTCACCTGAAAGACGCCGATGTCGGCAATCCCTCTCACGCGGCTCATGACGGTCTCAATCTGGGTCGCCAGATCCTCCAGCGTGCCCAAGTCTGCGCCGTAAACCTTCGTGGCCAGCTCGCCTTTGACGCCGCTCACCGCCTCTTCCATGTTGTCTTCGATGGGCTGCGAGAAACCCCAGACCACGCCTGGGAATTTTTCTTCGAGCGCCTTGTTCATCGACGCGATCAGGTCGTCTTTGTTCTGGTGGAATACTGGGCGCCACTGCTCCTTTGGCTTCAGGCCCACAAAGTACTCGGTATTGAAGAATCCAGTGTGGTCGGTCCCGTCATCGGGCCGGCCCGTTTGGCTGGTGCATTCGGTTGTTTCAGGAAACGAGCAGAGCAACAGCCGCGCCTGGTTGGCGACGGCTATGCTCACGTCCGGCCCGACGCTCTGTTCAAGCGTGCCGCGCACCCACATCGAACCCTCGTCCAGGTGGGGCAGGAACTCAGAACCGATCACGCCGCTGAAAGCAAGAAAGATGGCCAGGATCAGCGCGCAAACGCCACCGGTGAGCATAATGCGGTGATGATGGATCGCCCAGGTCACGCCATGCCGGTAGCGCTCGCGGAGAAACTCCATCACCGGGTTCTTCCATTCCCTTGCGCCCTTGGTAAACAGCATGCTCGCCAAGACAGGGGCGATGACGATCGAATACGTCAAAGCGCCCAACAGAGCGAACGCAACCGTCCACGCCATGGGCCGGAATAGACGGCCCTCCACGGCCTGCAAGGTAAAGATGGGCAGGTAGGCGGTGATGATGATCGCGATCGCGAAAAACACGGGACGTTGCACTTCATGGGCAGCTTCGCGGATTTTCTCAGCCGGGGTGCGGCTTCCATTACCATGAGAAAGATGGCGGATGATGTTTTCCACCATGACTACTGCGCCGTCCACCACCATTCCAAAATCCAGCGCACCGAGTGAAAGCAGATTGGCAGGAATTTGCCGCAGATCGAGACAAGTAGCAGCGAATAGCAGTGAAAATGGAATCGTCAGGCATACGATTATCGCGCCGCGCACGTTGCCTAGAAAGAGAAAGAGAATGATGGTGACCAGGATCATGCCCTCGGTCAGGTTGTGCAGCACGGTGTGCATTGTGAAGTGAAGCAACTCGCTGCGATCGATGAATGGAACTAATGTCACGCCTTTCGGCAAGATGAGATCATTCAGTTGCGTGACCCTCGCGTTCACCCCGTCCAGCGTAGGCTGCGCGTTGGCTCCCTTCTGCAGCGCAGCAATGCCGCTGACCACGTCGTCGTTATCAACCAGGGTGCCGTCCTTGCGGTGATAAGCGTCGCCGAACTGCCCCAGGCGAACCATCGGGCCCTGCTCGACCACCCCGATATCCTTCACTCTCACTGGCGTGCCGGACTTGGTCGTGATGACTGTGTCGCCAATGTCCTGCACATTCCGCACCAGTCCCACTTCGCGCACGTTAACCTGCTGCTGGCCCTCCTGGATGAAGCTGCCGCCGCCGTTGGCGTTGTTGTTGGTCAGTTGCTGTTCGACCTGCGCGATGCTCAGGCCGTAGTCGATGAGCTTTTCAGGATCGAGGCGAACCTGATACTCGCGAGTCGGCCCCCCGAATGGATTAATATCCACCACCCCCGGAACCGACTTGAGATTCTTCTCGACTACCCACGTCTCCACCGTCTTCAGGTTCATCACGTCGAACGCGGGGTTCGCACTTCGCAGCGTGTAGAAATAAATCTGGCCCACCGGGCTCCAGTCGGTTCCCATCTGCGGAACCACGCCGGGCGGAAGCGTGACCTGGGTAAGCCGCTCCATCACGCGTTCGCGATTTTCGAAGTCGGTTGTTTCCTCGCCAAAAACCATCTCCACAGTTGACAACCCGAAGATCGACCATGAACGCACGTGGGCGATGCCGGGGATCCCATTCATGATCGTCTCGATGGGTACCGTCACTTGTTGCTCAATTTGTTCTGCGGAGATCCCCGGCCACTGCGCAATCACATCGACGTAATTGTTCGCCACATCGGGATAGGCCTCGACGGGCAGGCGATGAAACGAAACCATTCCCCATGCGAACAGCAGAACGGCGATCGCCAAAACCAGGAACCGACTCTGCAGCGCAAAGTCGACCAGCCTGCGAATCATTGCGCCTCCACCGTGGCCTCGAGATTCAAAACGTCCTTCACCACTTGCTGACCGGGTTCGATCGACTGCTGTCCGGGCGTCGTATTGGGCAGAATTTCCTGCTGTCCGCCAGGAAGCATTTCGCCACCCGTCACCGCAACGCGCTTGAACTGCTTGCCGCCCGCGGGAACAAACACCCACTCGCGATCGTGCAAATGCAGAACGGCGGTCGCGGGCACCACGGCATGCGTCACGCGGTTCCGGCTTTCCAGCGTCGCTGTCACGAACATTCCCAGCTTCAGGATTCCGGGGTTGGCCAGCTCGATGCGAACTTTGGCGGTGCGGATCGATGGATCGAGCACTGGACCGATATCGCTTACATGACCGGTAAGCACCCGGTCGGGGAAAGCGGTCAATTTGATCTTCGCTTCTTGGCCGCGATGTACCTTCGTAAGATCGTTCTCGTACACATCGCACCGAATCCAGAATGTGCTGATGTCAGCGATGGTGAACGCTGTCGCTGTCCCCGAAAGCGTGACGCCCGCCGCCGCCGCATTGGTGATGTTCTGTGCCACCACCACGCCCGATATCGGCGCATAAACGTTCACCACCGGGCTGGGATGGTCTTTGTCCACGTCGAAAAGCTTCAACTGCGCATCGGCTGCCGCCAGGTCGGCCTTGGCATCCTTTTCGGCGTCCTCGGCCTGCTCGACCGTCGCTTGCGAAATCGCGCCATGGCTGAATAAATCTTCAGCGCGGATGTAAGCCTTGTTGGCAAGCTGCTCGTCATTCACTGCCTTCAGGTAGGTGTTGAAGGCATTGCTGATATCGGGGCTTTCCACGCTGAATAGCAACTGCCCCTTCTTTACGTTGTCGTCCAACCGCGTCTTGATGTCGATCACGCGCCCGTTGGCGAGCGATATGACGGGCACTTCGCGCGAGATATCGGGGAACACGGATCCTGTCACATTCAGCTTTTCGGGCTCATCGATCTTGACGACGGAAACCAAGGGAAACTGGTTGGCATCTTCAACATTCACAACCGAAGCGTCGCCGGTTTCCACAACTTGAGGCTGCGATGCCGCTCCGCTTGCCGGGTCGAATTTCTCTTTGCAACCCGCCAGCGCAACGAGTGCAGCAAGGCAGCACGCGGCTTTCAAAAGGGAAGTGTTCGTCATGGGATCACCTCGCGTCCGACGGCAAGATTCAGTTGTCCGACTGCTGTAAGGTAGGCGCCGATCAGTTGGACATAGGCCAGCTGCACCTGCCGGTAATCGCTTTGCGCGTTCAGGAAATCCATCAGGGACGCCCCTCCATGCATGTAGGCGTAGCTCACCGTGTCGCGCACCCGCAGCGCCTCATCGTTGTATTTGGCCTTGTAGGGTTTCAGCAGCGCGATGTTGCTGCGCACCGTCTCGTACGCTGTGTCCACGTCGCTGAAGACTTGTGCCCGCGTGGCTTCGCTGGCTTGCCGGCTGCGGTCGATGTCGATTCCCGTGCGCTTCTTTTCGCCCTGGTTCCGGTCAAACACGCGCAGCGGGACGCTCACGCTCAAGCCCAGCGTCTGCAATCCTTCGGGATTGTTGTTTGAAGAGTTCCAGGTGTACCAGGCGCTCAAGGTCGGGTCAGTGGAACCATTGGAAATTGCCAGTTTGTGGTTGGTTTCAGATTGCTGGATGGTCTCTAGCGCCGCCTGCAGATCGGGGCGTACGCTCAACGCCGTCTGGTGAAAGTCGTCCAGCGGCGCCAGCGTATCCGAGAAATCGAAATCCCCTGTCACATTGAACTGCTCTACCGGCGTGCGCTCGTTCAGCAATTGCAGCAACTCGATCTTGGCCGTGCGCAGGTTCACAATTGCTGTTTCCAGTTCCGATTCGTATTGCACGCGTAGCAGCTCGATGCGGTCGAAATCGATCTCTGCGATGTCTCCCGCCTTCAATCGCTCGCGGCTGATATCGATGATCTTGTCGTAGTAGTCGAGGTCGTCCTGCGCCAGTTTGACGATTGTTTTGGCTTCAAGCGTCTGCACGAACGCACTGCGCAAGGTGAATTCCAGGTTCCGTTTCAGGTCCTCGTGCTGCGCTGCGGAAATACGCGTCCCTTCCTGCGCGCTCTCCAGCCGCAGTTCGCGCTTGTGATCCCGCTCGTGCAGGTAGCTGAAGTTGGGCACAACGTCGGTGCCGCGGAACGGCTGCCACACCCCATCGTGTGGAACCAGCTGCGTACCGTCTTCCGACAGCGCGAATTGAGGGTTCGGCCGCAGATATGCGGTTATCTCCTCTGCCCGCATCTCGTCCACGTTGTCGGCATCGGCCTTCAACGCGGGGTTGGTGGACTCGAACTGGGCCTTCACCTGATCCCAGGTGAGGCTTTGCTGGGCCGATAGTGTTCCATCTGCCAGGACAAAGATTGCAGCCATTATCCAGGCGGACCGGCATGGCGAGATCCGCTTCATACCAAACCTTTGCGCCGTGGTTTACACAGCAGACTCAGGAAAGTGGGAGTTAGTCGATCAGAAACGTGCGATTCAGCCGGATCAGGCGACAGGAGGAGGCCGATTCTCGATCGACGCGAGGGAGGGATTCTCTACGTGTGGAACCGATCGACGGCTCAGGGGGGGCAACTGCACAATGCCAAAACTCAATCCCTTAAACACCGGCAGCGGAAGTGCCGCCAGGAGCGGAGTACTCGAATGGGCATGAAGACTGCAATCGTCGCGGCGGACACAGCAATCGATTTCCGCCGGGTTCTGCGCCGCCAACAGGTCGTCGGTCATCGAGATGGCCGGTAACAGGATAAGAATAACGACCGCAAGGGCGATGAACTGTGCGCGCCGCTCCTTGGTCGTGCGCTCTATGCGCAGCCAGGCACCCATCATAGCCAGCGCAACCAACACCCAACCGAGATTGAGAGTGAGCTCCATTCCCAGTGCCAATTTTACATAATAGCGGATATCGCAAGATAGGTCCCGTGTTCTTTAGATTGATCGTGGACCCACAAACGGCGAATTGACATTGCCCAAAGGATTGATAAACCTGATGCTTAATTGTCGAAGATGTCGCGGGGAATCGCCTCTCGATTGCCCGTTTTCCTTCGAATATTGCGCGATACAAGTCTCTCCGCTGCCTGTTTGACGGTGCCTGGAACACCCCGTAAGATGAAGGAAACGGCAGCGTAAGCGTGTAATCGGCTGCGCCGGGCCCGCAATTCGGAGCGCTTCTTGTCGATATAGGCTTGGCAAGAGCTTTCAACCGTGATGCGGTTCTAGCCTCCAGGTCATGCGTTCTGGGCAATCCGGGACGCACGCCGGTAGTGATCGGTCGCCGCCATGCTTGTTGCCCCCTCGTTCAACGGCAGGACAGCTGACTCTGGATCAGCATATCGGGGTTCGAATCCCTGGGGGGCAGCCACAAAACAAACAACTTACATCGATATTTAAGATAGAGAAGTTAAGCTGCCACTGTCACTGCTGATTTCAGCAGTAGGCTTTAGGACCTTTCACACTGCCAGCACTGCCTGCTCAGGAGTAATTTCCGGATGGGCGACCACCCACTCGGAACGCGAATTAAACTGTCGCTTATGGGCGAACGACACCGTTCGCATACGGGGATGCACGCGCATCATCGATAGCCAGCACCGCTTGGAGAAATCAATGTGCTTTTCCGCAAGCATCCAGAAACTGAGATCATCTTTCGGACTTAGCCTCGGACTTCAGATCGCGTGCGCCGTTTTGGCGACGCTTGCCTCCCCCGCTCCAGCGGCGGCTCAGTTCACAGTCTGCAACATCAACGCGAAAGCGGGAATCATGGTCGCCATCAGCGTCGTGGCCGGCGAGCCCGGTTCGTCCATGTCGCACGCGCTGACAACGACCAGTGGCTCTACCGCAGTGGCCGCTGGCGAATGCCAGGCGCTCATCCCGGGCTCCCTCTTCAACATCGCCGACATTTACATCTTCGCGTGGGAGCCGAGTAATCCCACGCATATCTGGTCCGGCGACCCGCGGGACCCCTACCAGCGTTGTGTGCCCACCGCCGGGAAAGATGGGAAGGCGCCACACTTCTCGTACCAAGACCACCAGGGAGACAATCCGCCATGCGGCCCGGGGCAGGTAAAACTGAACTTCATGGACCTTGAAATCGGATTCAGGCAGAGTTACACGAAGTACTTCAAAGATCCCGAGGAAGGCGAGGCGCCCCAGCCACCCAATCCGCCTCCGGCCGCGCACGCACCAGGCAAAGCCCCACCGGCAGCCGTACCCAAGTCGACACCAGCGCCTGCCGCAGTTCCTAAACCGGCCCCTGCCGTCCTTTCAACACCCGCCGCGCCTACAGGCAACGCGGTTCTCGGTTACCAGTGGATTGACCGCTCAGCCGGGCGCTCCAAACCCGCTCTCCGGACACACCGTTGTCCTGCTCAATCAGAGCTTTGAAGCCGTTTTGACGGGTGCAGGTCTTCAGGCCCCGCCGGGAGTGTCCCTGGTCAAGGGTTACCTCGCAGCTTGCGCCAGCAACCAACCTGCATGCCAGGCGGGAGTCGCCGCCACCAATTCCTCCACCGTTTCCGGTACCAAAACAGATGCCGGCGGCAAGGCACAACTTCCCGGCGTCCCTCCGGGTACTTACTACTTTTTCTGCCTTGGCAACTACAACAACCAACTGTTCAAGTGGGACTTTCCGATCCAATTGAAAGCCGGCGCCAACTCTTTAACTCTTGATCAACACAATGCTGCGGCGGTGAATTAGATAAACGCTGAGGCGAGTCCCCGATTAGGGCCCCCATAGTTGCCGGGCGTGCGGCATAAGTGGATCGGACGGCTTCCCGCGCCCGCACAGATCGTGCGATTGCTAGCGGGTCTGTCTGCCTGTTTCCTGGAGCAGGATTCCGCCGGATTCGGCGGGCTGCGTCGCGGAATCGATCGCCTTCGACAACTTTCGCGTCATCACTTGAAAGTGATAGCCCATGACTGCCAGGGTCATGGCCGCGCCAAAGCAGCGGCGATACCGCGTCGCCGCCTCCGCCAGGAACTTCCAATAGCTCCATTGGTGCCGTCCGAAGACTCCCTGACGGACGATGGAGGTGACGAGGGCGCGGGCATTGCCCCTGGTCAACCATCGCTGCCTGGTGGTTCGCTTCTCATGCCGCGGGTGGGTTCGGCTCAGGTAAAGCTTGACGCGTTCATAATAGGCGTCGCAGGAATAGATTCTCTTCAACACCGACCGATAGCCCTCCACCAGCCGTGTCGCGTCCATGTGGGGAAGGAAGTTGAGCTTGACGTCGGTATTGTCGCCGTCACCCACGTCCAGAATCCGGCCTTCTCGCCGCAGGCGCCGGAACAGCTGGGTACCAGGCATGGCCTGCAGTAATCCGACCATGGCAATGGGAATACCGCTTTTCTGGATGAACTCTGCCATGCGGTCGAAGATGTCTTCCTTGTCGGTATCGAAGCCCAGAATGAAACCGCCCATCACCTGCATTCCATAGCTTTGGATGGTAGCCACGCTTTCGAGCAGGCTGCGCCGCGTGTTTTGCAGCTTATTGCTCGCGATCAGCCCCGATTCATCGGGGGTCTCGATGCCCAGGAAGACCGAGACGAATCCGGCGTCTTTCATCAGCTGCATCAACTCCGGATCGTCGGCCAGGTTAAGCGAAGCTTCAGTATTGAAGTCGAAACTGGTCTTGTATTGGCTCCGCCATTCAGCCAGCGCCACGCATAGTTCCTTGGCGCGTGCCTTGTTGCCGATGAAGTTGTCATCGACAATAAACACCGCTTCGCGCCAACCAGCCGCGCGCAGTTGATCCAGCTCGGCCAGCACCTGAGCCACGGCCTTGGTGCGCGGCCGGCGTCCGTAGATCTCGATGATGTCGCAGAACTCACAATTGAAGGGGCAACCTCGCGAGTATTGGACAGCCATGGTCGAGTATCGGTGCATCTTAATGAGGCTCAGGTCGGGTAAAGGGCTGGTGGCCATCTCCGGCCGCTGATTGGCTTGATAGACGGGCCGTGCCGTTCCTTCTTCCAGATCCCGCGCCAAGCCGGCGATCAGGCTCTCGGCCTCGCCAATGACCACGTGGTCCGCCTTGAGCTCGGCCGCCGGTATGCTGCTGGCGATAGGGCCGCCAACGACGGTGCGAAGACCGCGCGCACGGCAGCGTTCGACAATGGTCATCAGCGCTTCGCGCTGAATGTGCATCCCGCTCAACAGAACCACGTCAGCCCATGCCAGGTCGCGGTCGCGCAGGGGCTCCACGTTCGTGTCGACCAGGCGCTTGTTCCAGGCGCGCGGCAACAGGGCTGCCACGGTCATCAGGCCGAGCGGAGGCTGCGCGGCGCGCTTGCCGACAAATTTGAGCGCATGTTTGAAGCTCCAATACGTCTCTGGGAATTCGGGGTAGATCAATAGGGCGTTCACGGGCCGTTTCTCCAGGAGGAAGTGCGCCGTGCACACGAATCCGCAGAAGGGGCTGCAGTTGGTTCCAGCGCAACGCAAGTGAGCGCGGCTGCGCTCCGGCGCACTTCCTCCCGAACAGATTGCTCCGTGGGAAGCCGGAAAACTGTGCAAAAGGGACCACTTTGCGGGAGTGTTCAGGCTGGAGACGCCCTGGCCGCCGAGCGTCCGGCAAACCCTCCGCGGAGGCCTTCCGCGACGGCTATCGCGAGCCCTTGACGCGCCGGAAGCGGCCTGACTTGAAAATAATCGAGAAAAGTGAGCAAAATTGAACAGACTGCCCGTGCAATCGGGGTATATCCTTCTGCTAAAGTTCCGCCGGTGCTGTACAGTAAGCGAACGCTTGGGGATGTTGATTTGAATGAGCAATTTGTGGGATCAAGGATCTCCTCCTGCTGTTGCTTATCTTTGAGGTGGTCATTTTGGGGTGGTCATTGCAATGACTGCAGCTCGGGGCAGGATGGGTCCGCGTTCCTCACGCAACATCACGAGCCATCGCTTCAGCCGGAAGGGGGACTCATCGGTGTTCGCGCTTGAAAAACCGACATTCGATGCAGCCTCGTTTCTAGCGAGCGCGGGCTTGGGGAGAAGAATCGTCCAATTGGCGCCCAAACAGACCTTCTTTACTCAAGGTGATTCTGCGGACGCTGTCTACTATTTGCAAGAAGGCCGGGCAAGAGTGACGGTTGTTTCGACAGTCGGCAAGGAAGCTACGATCACGCTTCTCGCGGCTGGGGATTTTATTGGAGAAGAGTCGCTTGCGGCCCCGGCTGGGCTTCGCCTGGCGACGGCCACCGCACTTACCGCCTGTACTGCACTGAAAATAGCCCGCAATGAGATGATCCGCGTGATGCACGAGGAGCACCAGTTCTCGGACTTATTTTTGAAGTTTCTCCTGGCCCGTAGTATGCGCATCCAGGCCGACCTGGTCGATCAGTTGTTCAACTCCAGCGAAAAGCGGCTAGCGCGGATTCTCCTGCTGATGGCGGAATTTGGCCAGCCGGGTAGCCCGGAATCGACGCTTCCTAAAATCTCGCAGGAGACGCTGGCGGAGATGATCGGCACCACTCGTTCCCGAGTCAGTTTTTTCATGAACCGGTTTCGCAAGCTTGGCTTTGTCGAATACGACGGCCGCATCCGAGTCCATAAGTCGCTGCTCAATGTGGTTCTGCACGATCAACCGCCCGACGATCAAGACCCGTAGGTTTAAGATCTCCACCATCCCCGCGGAATAACTCTCAAGCCGGCCACAATTTCGTCTCTCGCGAGCCCTGTGCAGAATTGACCAGCTTTGCGGCTCCTTGCATGGGACACTCACCTTGATATCCATCTTCATCCCCCTGGTGAGGTCGCAGATGCCCTGCACAAAAGAGAGACTGCTGATCGTTGACGATGAGCCTTCGATTCGAACTTCGTTGTCATGGCTGCTTAGCGAGATTGGATACTCCGTTCGGGCCGCCGAAGACGGGCTTTCCGCATTGATCGAAATTCAGAAACAAATTCCCGAGATTCTCGTCTCCGACCTCAACATGCCCCGCATGTCGGGCTACGAATTGCTTAGGGTGGTCCGAGCCCAGTATCCAGCCATCCGGGTCGTCGCCATGAGCGGCGCATACCCCGGGGATCAGATCCCTTCCGGCGTTGTTGCCGATGCTTTCTTTCAAAAGGGCCGAGGTTTTGGCGAGTTCTTGAAGATGATGAAATCCCTCCCTCAGCCAGATCGGATGGCGCAGCAGCAGGCTGGTGCTGCACCATCGCCGGTCTGGATCTCGAGATACGAGCGCAACGCCGCCGGAGAGGGCTACGCGACCATTGAATGTTCGGAGTGCTTGGGAACCTTTCCCAAAGCTCTCAACGGCACGATCGATCCGATCAATGAAACGAATTGCCTTTTTTGCGGTCACCAGGTGCGCTACACGATCTTTCAGGGCGACGACACGGCATCGCTATTGCCGTTCCGGCGCGCGCACTCCTCTCGAACGCCAGGGCTTCAATCCGCGCGAGAACTCGACCAGTGAAGTTCATCCTCAAACAGCAAGAGAAAGAGGCACGCAATGTGGAAGATAACCGAACATAGCGTGTTCGTACGCGCACAGACTGAATTACCCCCAAGCCTCATCACAACCCGCGAATTCATGGAAGGCTGGAACATCACTTTGCCGGGAGGCGTGAGCCAAATGGCACGGAGGATTCGAGGATGCGGATGGCATTTCATCCGCATAGCCGATGAAACACGGCGAAGCGGCGTCGGCGGATCGTCGCGGCAGGCTGTCACTTCCGCACTTCAGCTGGCTGTCCGGAGCATCAGCGAATACTTCAATGCTGTTGAAGTTCGACACATCCACCTGACAAGATACCCATGGTTTGTTCTAGCCAGGCTCGGAGTTTTTCCTTGCAGAATCCAGCAGAGCCCGGTCCAGTTTGTGCCCTACGATGACCTGCCTCTTCCGGCCCCTACACGGAGGGAGCAATTGCCGGTCAATGCATCGTGGCTATTTCCGCAGTTCCGCCGTCAGATACCGACGGCTGACGAAATGCTGACTCAGTCGAGAAGCAAATATGGGAGGGCGCAATGACGATCCTGCAAATGATATTGATCTTCTTCGTTTTTCATTGGGCTTTGCGTGTTCCGGGAAGGCCGTTTGGCGATCGCTGACGATCGCGCTGCTGATCGCGATAAGTGTCGCAATTGGCCTTAACGTGCTTCCGCAGCGGCCGTATCCGCGTTCATAAATCGGGTGTTTGACGTCTTTCTCGCAATTGAGCCCTCCCTGACATGCTCCCCCTGGAACCCATTATCAGGTTTGTAATCAGGCATTTCAGCACCGCGCCTGCGGAATTTAGGCGAATAGACGGCGAACGGACCTCGACTCCCGGATTTCTCGTTTGTGTGCAAAACTGCTCATCTTCGCAAGCGAGTAGAACGGCATCATACTGACTGCGGTTCTTACACAGTGGCCATGATCCAGGCCCGAGGTGAAGTACGCCAGAAACGGCAGCGAGCCTACTCCTCGTTAATGACGCATCATCGACTCGAATGGTGCTATCGCAAATCCTCGCGAGGAACGGGTACACCGTGCGGACTGCCGCGGACGGTTTGTCGGCATTGGCCCAGATCCAGCGCGAAGTTCCGGATATTCTCGTTTCCGATCTGCATATGCCGGGCATGTCCGGCTTCGAACTGCTTAGCATGGTCCGTCGCCAGTTTCCTTCGATCCGAGCTATTGCCATGAGCGCGTTTTCCGCAGACGAGATCCCTTCCGATGTTGCTGCCGATGCCTTCTTTCAAAAAGGCCGCGGTTTTGGTGATTTGTTAATGATTCTGGAATCCCTCCCTCCACCGGATCGATTGGCGCAGCAGCCTGCTGCCGCGACTGGGCCGGGCTGGATCCCAGGTTCTGTGACACGCTGCGCAATGTCAATGCTTAGGGAAACGCTGATTCTGTGCCGAAGCACACTTGGGAGTGCGCATTGGCGATCCTGCAAATGGTATTGATCTTATGCACGTTCCGCGAAAGCCAGTTCACGAAGACGCGCGACGGTCGGGGCGATAGAGTTTGCTCTTGTGCATGACCGGCCACGGTGAATACGCCGCATGATAAGCAAGTTGCCAAGGCCGGAGTGCTTTCTGTCGCGGCGTGGAACGGCGGCGTGCTTCTAGCATATGACGGGCGAACGGAGTCCGCTTTTTTGGCGCGCGGCGGCAGTTCTTGCCGTCGGGCTGGCATGCAGCGGAGCTTTATTTGCTTACTCTGTTCTCACGCATGAGGAAATCGTAGACCTGGTATGGACATCCGAGATTCGCCCCCTCCTGTTGCAACGCTTTCCCGGTCTGACCGAGGACCAGATCAAAGAGGCCCATGCCTACGCCTACGGGGGCTCGGTGATTCAAGACCTTGGCTACTATCCTCTTGGCAGCAAGGACTTCAGCGACCTGGTTCACTACGTTCGAAGCGGAGATTTTGTTCTGGAGTTGCTTCGTCAAAGCCAGGATGCCAACGAGTATGGCTTTGCATTGGGCGCTCTATCGCACTATACGGCGGACATTGACGGTCACCCCGCGGTCAATCAGGCGGTCGCCCTCCATTATCCAAAGCTGCGAGCGAAATATGGCAACTCGGTCCGCTATGCACAGGACACGACGGCTCATTTGAAGACCGAATTTGGATTCGACACACTGCAGGTAGCGAAAAATCGATATGCGTCGGATCAGTACCATGATTTCATCGGGTTCAAGGTCGCGCAGCCTTTGCTGGAGCGGACATTTCCAGTCGTATACGGGCTACAACTGAAGGACGTGCTCGCGCACGAAGACCTGGCGGTTGGCTCGTATCGCTTCTCGGTCAGCCGGCTGATTCCGCAAATGACCAAGGTCGCGCTTCAGACGCACAAGAAGGATCTGATGCGAGAGACGCCTGACTTTGCGAAGAGCAAGTTTCTGTATCGCCTATCGCGCTCCGATTACGAGCGGGAGTGGGGAAAGACCTATACGAAGCCGGGCTTCGGAACGCGAGTACTATCCGTGCTTTTGCGATACATACCGAAGGTTGGGCCCTTCAAGGGTTTGGGATTCAATAACCCTACGCCCCAAACGGAAGACTTATATATCAAGAGCATCAATGCTACCGTCGACCAATACCGCGCCTATCTCGAGGAGGTACGTGCAGGCAAGCTGGTGCTGCCCAACTGCGATCTCGATGACGGCGAAAGAACCAAAGCAGCGGAATACACGCTCGCAGACGAGACCTACGCTAACTTGCTGGCCAAATTGGCGGCGCAGAAATTCGACGGCACCTCGCCCCAACTGCGCGCTAACATTCTCGATTTCTATTCCGATCTCTCGCTGCCCATCGAGACCAGGAAAGACCCGGCTCGCTGGCAAGGGGTCTTGACGGATCTTAGCGAATTGAAGGCTATGACCTCTTTGCCGACTGACTGAGGATAGATTCTTCTTTTGAGCACCGGCCAGCTTCAGCGTAAACGCCGCGCCTGATCCAAACTGCTCAGACGCACATGATTTGAGCCGGTAGCCTCAAAATGTGTTGGAGCAAGCAAATGACTGCCCCGACCATTGTGAGGAGAATTCATGAACAGAATCAAGTTACTTGCGTTAGCCGCTGTTGCCGCACTCGCGATGGCGCCCGGCGCTCCCAAGGCAGCGGCTCAAGTCTCCATCGATATCGGAGTCGCTCCCGATTGCCCCTACGGTTACTATGACTACGTTCCGTATAACTGCGCGCCGGATGGCTACTTCGGTCCGGAGTGGTTTAACGCGGGCGTCTTCATTGGCACGGGTCCGTGGTTTCATGGCTCCAACGACTTTCATGGCAAGGTCGATAGCAGCTTTGATCCACAGCACGGTTATAGCGGCCCAACACCCAAGGTTGGCGACAAGCCCGCGGCGCAGCGGAGATCCCCTGACCAGTTCAAGGGAAATGAAGTGCATGACGGGCACGGCAAGATAGCCGAAGACAACCACGGTGGCAAAGCCTAGCATCACTGGCCTCAGCGAACGGTCTGACGGCCAAGCTGTTCAAGCGAACTCCGGGGCGCGGATCCTCTCTCTGAGGTCCAACCCCCGGACGCGTCCTTTGACAAGACAAGAAGCCACATGATCTTCGATCGGGGCGCCAATGATGTACTTCGGCGCCTTCGTCGAAGCCTCACAAGTTGAACCCACGGAGGTGGACCAATGAATAACGATCGACTGAAGGGTACTGCGGACGAAATGGTGGGAAGCGCCAAGCAAAAGGCGGGTAAGTTGACTGGCAATACACAGCTCCGGGTCAAGGGTGTCGCACAGCAGGTGAAGGGAAAGCTCGAGAATACCCTGGGCAAGGCCAAAGATGCCGTCCGTGGAACTAGCCAGTAACCTAAGGGGCAAGACGGCGCACGCACATAAGTTAATCATTGACGAAGGCCGAACCAAGCAAGCCCGCTTAATGGCTATCGTGGTGACAAAATGAAGCCGACAAGAGGTGGAGTCGAACGCTCGCGCAGCATTCATCGTCTCTGCCTCTTTCACCATCCTGGAGCCAATGAGGTCAGAAGGTTGAGCTGAGTTGTGCTTTGATCTGAAAGAAGCCGCGATACCCCAACTTTCTTTTGCCGCCATCCGCCCCATCTCGTTGGATTCGAGCATTGCTGGAGTCGCTCGGGCCGGGGATCATTACTGGCGCTGCTGACGACGACCCATCGGGTATCGCCACTTACTCCGTTGCCGGCGCACAGCTCGGAACGAAACTCCTCTGGACGGCACTGCTGACGTGGCCGCTGATGGCCGCGGTGCAGATGATGTGCGCCCGCATCGGCAAGGTGACGGGACAGGGTCTGGCCGCGAATTTCAAGCAACGATTCCCAAAATGGCTGTTGCTGGTTTTCGTCTTTGCTCTCCTGGCCGCAAATACCATAAACATAGGCGCGGACCTCGCGGGGATGGCAGATGCGGCTTCCATGCTGTCGGGGATCAATTCCCACTGGTTTGTGGTGGCCTTCGCGATCCTTATCTCCTGGGCAACCATCCGGCTCCAGTATCAGCAGATCGCGAACACGCTCAAGTGGCTTGTGCTTGTGCTCCTTGCGTATCCCATTACCGCCTTTGTGGTGGGAACCAATTGGGGCCAGGTGCTGCGCGACACCCTGATTCCGTCCATTTCGCATACCAAAATTGCGTGGGAGACGCTGGTGGCTATTCTCGGCACCACAATCAGTCCGTATCTTTTTTTCTGGCAGGCGAGTGAAGAGGTTGAAGAGGAGAAGTCGGCAGGCCAGAGTACGCTCGCCAAGCGCAGAGGAGCCACATCGGAAGAGCTTGACCTGAGAAACATCGATGTGGTCGTCGGCGCCTTCTTCTCGAACATCGTCATGTTCTTCATCATCCTGACGACTGCCATCACTCTCAACCGCCACGGTATTACGAATATTGAAACCTCACGGCAAGCGGCCGAGGCCCTCCGTCCGTTTGCCGGCAACTTCGCCACAACGGTGTTCACACTGGGCATCGTAGGAGTCGGGTTTCTTGCCATCCCCACGCTGGCCGGGTCTGCCGCATACGCTTTTGCTGAGACTCTAGGATGGCGGCAAGGCTTGAACAAGAAACTGACGGGCGCCCGCTGGTTCTACACTCTGATCCTGGTTTCTACCGCGGTAGGAGTCGCGCTGGATTTCATTGGCATCAACCCAGTGAAGGCGCTTTACTGGACTGCGGTCATCAACGGATTGCTGGCGCCTTTTCTCCTGGTTGCGATCCTGATTGTGGCAGCAGATAAGAAGCTGATGCAGGGCCAACCAAGCTCACGCCTGGGATGGATTGTTGTGGCAATCACGACAATAGCCATGTTCGTAGCGGGCGTTGCGATGTTTGTTGTCTGAGCGGCGGCTCCAGGTGCGCCGATCCACGCATTTGGCGGTCCATAGAGTCCATCGCAACACCCTCCAAAGATGAGCAGTTGTGCACAGACTTTGCCAGAGCATCAATGAAACCCTCGACCTGGCGCGTCATGCGCCGCCTTTCAGCTCTCGCAGCCCGGATTCGCGCAGTAGAGGCGGGCAATCGAAGGATGATCTGGCAAGGAGATTCGTATGCGTACTATCCGGTTTCTGCTGGCGCTTCTGATATTGGCCATTCCGGCCGTCTCATTCGGACAGATCGGCATAAGGGTCGCGATCGGTCCGCCGATGCTGCCCGTCTATGAGCAACCAATCTGTCCCGGGGATGGGTTCCTGTGGACCCCCGGCTACTGGGGATACGACGACAGCATCTCCGATTACTATTGGGTTCCCGGTACGTGGGTCATGCCGCCGGAAGAGGGCTTCCTCTGGACACCCGGCTATTGGGGCTGGGGCGATGGAGGGTATTTCTTCAATGACGGGTATTGGGGAGAGACCGTCGGCTTCTATGGCGGGATTAACTACGGCTTCGGCTATTGGGGCGGAGGCTACGGAGGCGGCCGTTGGAACAACGGACACTTCTTCTACAACCAATCCGTCAACAACATCAATGTCGCGAATATTCACAATGTCTATAACGAAAGAGTTGAGGTCAGCAACGTCAACCGCGTCAGCTACAACGGCGGGACGGGAGGGATCGAGGCGCGCCCAACACCGGAACAGACTGCAGCGGGAAGTCAGCGGCATATTCCAGCAGTGGCTGCTCAAACCGAGCATGCCCAGGCCGCCCGCGCCAATCCGGAACAGCGCGCAGGGGTGAACCACGGGAGTCCGGCAATTGCCGCAACTGCCAAGCCGGGAGATTTCAACGCAGAACACGGTGCGGTACGCTCCAAGGAGGCAACAGAGCCCTCTAGAGCGGGGACTGGCGCCACGGCAACCGAGCCCCGCCCCGCAGTCCATCCGAGCGAACTTCCTCCCATTGCTCGTCCCGCTCCGGCCAATTCGGGGAATGCGAAGGCAGACAAGAAGTACGAACAGCAGCAGGACAAGTTGATCGCCCAGCAAACTCAGGAACGGCAGCAGCTTCAGCAGAAGCAGGACGCGGAACATCAGCAGAAGGCGAACGCCAACAACCAAAAACTGGAACAAAAGCACCAGCAACAGACGCAGAAGCTAGTGCAGAAACACACTGAGCAGCAGCAGTCGCTGCAGGCTCGCCAGCCTCAGGCTCGTTCATCGGGCTCAGCACATGGGAGGTAGCAAGGACCACTCACTCGAAGGATCCTGATCCTTCAGGTTCTGTCTCCGGCCGGGTGTACGCCACCCGGCCGCGACTTTTGCGCTTGAGTTGGTAAGCAGCACGACGTGAGGGAAGCGCGCGAATCATGCGAGCGGTGTAGAAGGAAGTGGCTCCGGCGATTTAGCCCGCTCGAGCCGCGGAGGCGCGCAATGTTGGTTTCTCCGCAGCCTCGACCTTGCGCAGACCGCGCACCTTCCATATCCCGTAACAGGTGCCGGCAACCAGCAGGCCCACAAACATACAGATCAGCGGAGTTGACCATTTCTGGAAGGTCCCTGACCAGATGCGGATGGCGTGGCGCCCGTAGACCATGCCGACCCACGCAATGAGAGAGTAACGCAAAGTGCGTGCGGCGGCGTATACGACCAGGAAGCGGCGGCGTGAGACGCCCAGCGCACCAGCGGCAAGCGCAAATGGCAATAGCGGAATTGGCGGAGGAAGCACGGCCGGAAGAAACACGGCGAGGATGCGGTGGCGCTCCACCCATCCGACGACGCGCCCGAGAAGGCGCGCCGGCACGTAATGGCGCAGAGCCGCCTCGCCCCCTCTGCGCCCGAGGTGCCAGGTGGAGTATCCGCCCACCAGGCTGCCGGCGATTGCGAACGCAGCAAGCAGCCATGGATCGCCGTCATATGCCACCAGCCAGAGAAGCAGCAGGTCAGTGCTGCCGGGGAGGGGCAAAGGAATGGGAGAGGAGTCGACAACGGCGACGGAGAAAAGCCCAAGCGCTCCCAGGTGCGTGAGCCAATGCGGCATCAGCGAGTGATGCCTGGCGGGCGAAAGAAACAGGCCCGGTTGTCGAAGAAGAGTGCTCATAAAAATGTGGACCACGTGGTCCGTCTCTGTGCGGTTAGATGCGCGCAGCCCTGAGATCTGCCCGAAGACTTTGCTTTGCCTGCAGTCAGACAAAGGTCTTGAGCATCATTTCGTGGTTAGATTGCGCCTTTACCGAATCAATTCAGCGAGGCCTGCCTTTGAATCTGGCGGGCGTTGACGGTGACTCTGGCGATGTGGAAGCCGGCAAAACGTGTAACGTGCACGGAATCCAGCTCAGCAGCATTGAACCGCGCCCTCACCGCAGGAAGGGTCCGAGTTAACGCCCGATGGATCGCGGTCTCAGCCGTTTTGCCAAGTCCTTGCGACGAGTACGAATCCGACAGCCACATAAAATGCCAGCCAATGTCGCGGATTCTCGTGTCCAACTCTGTCGCTGCGGTGCCCTTCGCCTCTGTCCATCCCTTGGAAAACGGCTCCTGACGCAGGGCTAACTCGCTCGGCAGAATGCATCCATCCCGCAGGAATATCGTGTTGATCTTCACTCTTGCCGGCTTCCCGGCGGTCTGAGCAACCGGTTCCGGCCAGAATAGGGAGCGATCGGAATCGCGGCGGGGGAAACGCTCGGAGAAGAATGTTCCAGGGTGAGAGCCTTGGCAGAGGCCGGCACGCTCTTCCTTTTGGCGGCAGGCTCGACCCGGGCCGCAGCCGGTTGACTCACCGGCCCTATCCGACCGAGCCTCATGGCTCGCCGTGCTGCGAAATGCTCTTCAACATCGACTTTCTTGATAAGGCTCATTGCCGCTCTCCAGCCGCCCAGTTAGGATCCGCTGCGGCCCTTTGAGACCGCAGCGGCTACCTGGTTCTGGTTAGTTCAGGCTTCCGGTCGTTGCATTGACCGGGCTGCCAATTGCCTCGCCCGATACAACCAATTCCACTCTCCGATTCTCTTGTCGTCCAGCGGAGTTATCGTTCGAAGCGACCGGCGAACTATTGCCGAAGCCCGTTGCGCTGACCGAGGCTGCGACTACACCCTCTTGTACGAGGTAATCGCGGACAGCTCCCGCGCGGTTCTCTGAGAGTTGCTGGTTCATCTCATCGCCACCGACGTTGTCGGTATATCCGCCGACCGCAATGTCGAGCGACGGGTATGCGATCAATATTCCTGCAACCTTTGCCAGCTTCTCCCGCGCGCCGGGTTTCAACGAGTATTGCCCAGTGTCAAAAAGCACATCGGACATGCTGACGATCAGTCCGCGTGCACTGTCGCGTGTCGCGAGGATCTCATTGAGCCGGATCTCCAATTGCGCACGCATTGCCGCTTTTTCGCTGTCGGCCTGGTGTTCTCCCTCCTGCGCATGCTGGGCAATCAACCGGGACTGGTCGGCATCGGCTTGAGCGGCATTGATTGCCGCGGCTGATGCTGCCTGGTTGTTGACCATGTCCGTCTGAGCCCTCGTCGTAGCGGCTTGGGCGTTCGCCTCATCAATTTGGGCCCTTGTCGCGACGTCCTGAGCGTTCGCCGCATCGGCCTGGGCTCTTGCCGCATCGGATTGAGCTAGTTCCTTTTGGCGCGTCGCCTTGTCGGCTTGCGCCTGCGACTGTGCCTGTGCATCGGCAGATGCCTGGCGTTCGTTCGCCCGGCGATCGTCGTCAATCCTTTTGACAGCAATTTCTCGCGCATCTTCCGCAGTCTGTACCGTCTCTCGGGACTTCGCGATCAGTTGCTTCCTATCGGAATGATGATCCGTGGCGTATGCGTCGGCACCGTCCATCAACTGGACAGCGTGTTGGTAGCTTTCGCCGGCGTAATTCTCGGCTCCCTCAGACTTGGCGATGCGCACTGCATTCCGCGCCTCAAGAAATTCCAATGGCAGCTTGGCATCCAGAACCACGGGGTCGAACTTGTATCCGGTCGGGATATAACCGCCGCGCTCCATAAGCTCATATTTTGCATTCACTGCTTCGGAGGTCCCCTTGGTGTCGGCGCGAATTATATTTTCAAGCACGACAACGTTGCTGGGCTGGCGAACGGCAAAATAGGGCTCCGCCGTCACGATCAGTGCGAATGCCTGGAGGTCGGTGGTGGCAGTCAGTTTGCTGCGATCGTTACCGCCGATCAACACTTCTCCCAGGTTCACCGCGTGCCCGTCAGGCGAGATTGCCCACATTACGTAGGTCAGATATTCGGCGCCAAGAATCGTGGGACTTTGCAGATTACCAAAGTCCGCTTCCACTTCCATGGTGCCGCGCTTGCTGCGCACTTTGACTTTTCCATTGGCAAAGGGGAGCAAAGCGGTTCCGGCCAGGTCCACGTCTGTGGCTCCGCTGCGATGTTGATAGTCGACCGCTTCAACCGTGCGGCTGGTCTCGTCCACAACATAAGTGGGCATTGAGCCCGATGGCACGAGTGCAGTCGACTCCTGCGGGCTGGCTTGAGCGAGAGCGCTCAGGCTGAGCGCGCTGCCGATCACAAACAACAGTGTGTGCTTCACGATATCTCCCGCAGTCAGAAGACTGCCGTATTGCGTGGTTGTCTTCGGTTGACGGACGAAGCGGTGCAAGCTTCGATTGGTGTGGTTTGTCAACGCCCGACGTGGAATTGATTGAGGTGCTGAAACAGCCCGTAGAGATTTGCGATCCAAATAACCAAAACAATGACGACTAGGCCATTCAGGATCGATTTGATTTGTCCCTGCATTGGGATGAATCTGTTTACAAGCCACAACAGGACGCCTGCTGCAACAATCGTAATGAGGACAGTGGTAAGTGGCATTTCATCTACTCCAATCATTTCTCAGATTCGACACCCCCATGGCATGGTCGAAAAGTTACGAGCGTTACTCGCTTAGCACGGGGGCCATCACAAAGAGGAGGAATGATTACTCCGCCTCGTTCTTATTCTTCCCAGTCGCTGAAGAAATAGCTGAGCCATAATGCTCATCCGGGAGAATTGGGAGATATTGAGCGAGATCCGATCCGGCCAAGTCTGAGAAAGTCCTCTGTGCTGATTTGACCAGACCTTCGTATGGAAGGGCCGGTAGCCTGGGGCTTGGTGTGCCTGAGGTCTCGCTCAGTCAAGGCAAATTGATTCTTTCGGCGGGGCAGGCACAAAAGAAATCACGAGGTACTTCCCATGCGACTGTTCCGCTCTGCACGTTGGCTTTTGCTGGCGCTTCTGATCTCTGTCGTTCCCGCTTTTTCACACGCACAAATCGTCATCAGTGTGAGATTCGCCCCGCTCGCACTGCCGGTATACGAACAGCCGATCTGCCCCGAGCCTAATTTAATGTGGACTCCTGGCTACTGGGCATATGGTGACGCGGACTACTACTGGGTTCCCGGCGCCTGGGTCCCGGCTCCCTATGAAGGCGCCCTGTGGACGCCTTATTACTGGGACTGGTACGGCGGCAGTTACAGGCTCCATCGGGGTTACTGGGGCCGCCAGGTCGGCTACTACGGCGGCGTGGACTACGGGTACGGGTACGGCGGAATCGGATTTACGGGCGGACAGTGGCGCGGCAACGAGTTTGCTTACAACACCGCGGTCATGCGCGTGAATGAGAGCGTGATTCGCACCACCTACAACGACCCGACAAGTGTGCAGAGAAACACGATCGTAAACCGCAGCCGCGTTTCCTATAACGGAGGCCCGGGCGGGATTCAGCACGCGGCCACTCCGGCAGAGCAGGCAGCCGGCCGCGATCAGCACACGGCTCCGACAAGTCTCCAGGCACATCATGAAGAGGTTGCGAAGGCCGACAAGTCCTCGTATGCCAAGGCGAACGCCGGACATCCGCAGAACGCGGTTGCTACCAAGCCCTTGGGCGAGGAAACGCGCGTAGCGGCAAATGTGCCGAAGACCGAGGCCAAACCAGAGGCAAGAACTGCGCCGAAGGCTGAGACCAGGCCTGAGACAAGAACCGCGCCGAAGACCGAGGCCAAACCAGAGGCCAGAACTGCGGCGAGGACCGAAGCCAGGCCAGAGGCGAGGACAGCGCCGAAAACCGAGGCCAGGCCAGAGCCAAGAACTGTGGCGAAGACCGAAGCCAGGCCAGAGCCAAGAAGTGCGCCGAGGGCTGCGCCTCAATCGCATGCCCCTTCTGAGAAACGCGCAGCACCGCCGCAGCGTGTCGCACCGCAGGAACGGGCTGCGCCGCAACAACGTGCCGCACTGCCAGAACGCACAGCGCCACAGCAACGCGCGGCGCCGCAGGAACGGGCTATGCCTGCGCAACGTACTGCGCCGCAGGAGCACGCCGCACCCGTGCAGCGTGCCGCGCCGCAGGAACGCGCAGTTCCTCATGAACGTGCTGCTGCGCCGCCG
>Ga0187887_10000823_pt1 | contig 29027 bp, 24 predicted proteins | sample June2016WEW_7_10_FD_132977 | JGI IMG/M metagenome (GOLD analysis project Ga0187887, IMG submission 132977) | Peatland microbial communities from SPRUCE experiment site at the Marcell Experimental Forest, Minnesota, USA - June2016WEW_7_10 | ecosystem: Environmental > Terrestrial > Soil >... | reverse complement strand
GGTGGGCACGGCGGAGGCCGTCGAGGGCTGGCGCGATCGCCGCCCCTTCTGGTCGGCCGCATGCACCTTGGGGCCGATCCTGTTGCTCTGGGTTCTCTATCGCAATATCTACCCGGTGCCGGAGTATCCCAATAATTTGTGGCCCTACGCCGCGTTCGCCTGGGTGATCGCATCGGTCGCGCTCATCAGGCTGCGCCCGAAGGTGGCGCGCACGCCATTGGCCGATTATTCGTGAGCTCGCGGTCTCCTCCGGCATGAGCGGCGAATATGCAGCCGATGTCGTCGCCGACCTCGAGCTCATGGTGATGAGATCCTTGAGCCGCTGGGATCTGCCGCCCGACACCGCAGTAGCCCTGTTGAACCTGTCGGAGAATGCCACCTTCGCGCTCGAAACCGGCCGCGGGGCAGATCTCGTGCTGCGCGTGCATCGCGTGGGTTATTGCTCGGCCGACGAGATTCGCTCCGAGCTCGCCTGGATCATGGCGCTTCGCCGGGATCGCGTCGTCGACACGGCGCGGCCGGTGCCCGGCCGTGACGGCGAGTTCGTCCAACGTTTGGAATCGCCTTCTGGAAAGCCGCCCCGGCACGCGGTGGCCTTCGAGCGGCTCGCCGGCTCGGAGCCGAATCCTCGGAGCAATGCCGTGCCCTGGTTCGAGAGGCTCGGTGAGCTCACCGCGAGCATGCATCGCCACGCCAAAGCATGGCAATTGCCGGAGGGATTTCACCGCAAGCGATGGGATATGGATGCCATGGTGGGACCCCGCGGCTACTGGGGTCCCTGGCGCGCCGCCATAGGACTCGATCCGGCGGGGACGAAGATTCTCGAGGCGGCTCTCGGTCTCATCCGCCGGCGCATCGAGGCGTTCGGCGCCGGCCCCGAGCGCTTCGGGCTCGTGCATGCGGACCTCCGGCTCGCGAATCTCCTGGCCGACGACGGGCAACTGCGCATCATCGACTTCGATGACTGCGGATTCAGCTGGTTCATGTACGATTTCGCGACGGCCGTGAGCTTCATCGAACAGGATCCGCAGGTCCCTGCGCTGCTCGAGGCTTGGATTCGAGGCTACCGTAAGATCGCAACCCTCGGGCGGCCGGAGGTCGAGGAAATACCGACCTTCGTGGCCCTGCGGCGCATACTCCTCTGCGCGTGGCTCGCCTCGCACAGTGAGGTTCCGCTCGCGAGCCAGCTCGGTGCAGCGTACACCCACGGCACGGTAACCATGGCCGAAGAGCTGCTGCGCGGGCGCTTTCTCTCACATTCCTAAGGAGTCTTCTTGATGTTCACTTCGCTCAAAGGACGCAGCGTCATCGTGACGGGCGCCAGCAAGGGGATCGGCCGCGGGATTGCCCGCCGATTCGGCTCGGTCGGCTGCGGCGTGCTCGTAGTGTCGCGCGAACGGGCAACGGCGAGCACGGTCGCCGCAGAGATTCGAGGCGCAGGCGGCATCGCGCACCCGTTTGCGGCCGACGTGAGCCGCCAATCGGACATGGAGGCGATGGCGAAGTTCGCCCTCGAGCAGTTTGGCGGCATCGATATCCTTTGCGCCAATGCGGGAATCTTCCCGGAGGCGAAGCTTGGGCAGATGACCGAGGCGGACTTCGATGCGGTGATCGGGACGAACCTCAAAGGCACCTTTCTCTCGGTGTCCGCCTGTCTGCCCGCCATGAAGGCCAAACGCTTCGGGCGCATCGTGCTCACCTCCTCGATCACGGGGCCCGTGACCGGCCTGCCGGGTTGGTCGCACTATGGCGCGAGCAAGGCGGGGCAGCTCGGTTTCATGCGTACCGCCGCCATCGAGCTGGCGATGCACGGCATCACCGTGAACGCGGTATTGCCCGGCAATGTGGTCACCGAGGGTCTTACCGCCTTGGGCGATGAATACATACGCGGCATGGCCGCCTCGGTTCCCATGCGCCGCCTGGGATCAGTCGACGACATCGCCAACGCGGCCCTGTTCTTCGCCACCGAGGAGGCGGGGTACATCACCGCTCAGAGTCTCATCATCGACGGCGGCCAAATCCTCCCGGAGTCCTTGGCCGCGGTCGATGGGTGACTGGACTCAGAATTTGTAGTTGAGCTGTATCCCGGCGGTGCGCGGCTGGTTGGTCGAATAGCGCACCACCTGAGGAATGTTGAACTGGAAGCTCGTGTTGTTCGCCGAGATCAACGCGACCCGGTTGGTCAGGTTGTCCACGAACAGGTCCGCCTCCCAATTATCGTGCCCGAGGCCGGCCCGCGCGTTGACCAGGCTGTACGCCGGCAGCTTGTATCCGAAGTAGTACGCCACATCGTAGGAGGACCCGACGAACGCGTAGTTGGCGTGCGCCGTGACCTTCCAGTCGCTCATCACGGTGGTGGCATAGTTGAGCGTCAGGCTGGCGGTATCCTTGACCACGTTCATGATGGGCACCTCGCACCGGGTGCCTGCGGTGCAGGGATGGTTCACGCCATCCGGGAGATAGGCCACGTTCTCGAGGAAGCTGGTGTAGGAGGCGTTCGGGTGCGTGAGCATCGCCTGCGTCCAGGCGCCGCTGAACGCCGCGCTCCAATCTCTTGCCAGCTTCGCGTCGACCTCGAGCTCGGGTCCGAACGAGCTCCCGTCGCCGGCGTTGTTGTAGTACTGATAGCCGCACGGCAGCGTGATCACCTGCTGCACGCCCAGCCACTTGATGTAGTACACGTCGCTGTTGATGGTGAGCCAGCTATCGAAGAACCGGGCTTTTTCACCGACCTCGTAGTTCCAGACCCGGTCTGGTCCGAATTGCAGCGCGCCGTTCTGGCAGTACGGCGGTGACGTGGGCGGCGGAAGAATCTGGTTGGCGCCGCCCGGCCGAAATCCCTTCGCAATCGTCGCGTACGCGGTCAAATCTGGATTGGGCGCGTAGGACAGATCCACCCGCGGATTCGCGCCGCTGTTCGCGGCCGTGGTGATCTGGGAATTGGCGGGCGGCGTGTTGTTCGGGCCGTCGAGTCCCCAGGAATACTCGTCCTGATGGCTCTTGTAATCGTAATAACGCGCGCCCGCCGACAGTTTCCACTGATCGGTGAACTTGTACGAGCCGTCGGCAAACAGGGCCGACTGCCGCACCCCATACGCGTTCCAGGAGGTAAAGAACGATCCGTCCGGAACCGCCGGCGTCGCGGCGAGTGGATTGTTGCTGACTTCGTTCCATACCGAATTCAGGTCGCTGTAGAAGGCGCCCGCCACCCAGTGCCAGCCGCCGACATCGTGCGAGGTCAGCCGGATCTCCTGGCTGAGCTGATGCGACGGATCGCGCTCCGCATACGGAATGGAAACGTACGGCGTCGCGCCCCCATTCGTGTAGTAAATGGATGTCGAGGCGTCCTGCACCTGCACGCCCGTGCGGCCGAAATACGAGGTTGCACTCGTCAGGTCGGCAATGCCCACGTTGGCCTTGACGGTCAGGCCGAAGATCGAGATGTCGTCGCGGATTCCCTCCCTGATGGGGAATGCCTCGTAGTGCGCGTCGTAGACGGTCGCCGGCCCCGCGTCGGTCGCAGTGCCGTCGAGCAGGTCGTACCCGCCCGTGTGCAGGCTCTGCGTGAACGCCTCGGCGAGAATCGAGAAGTCTTCGCTCGGCTTGTAGAGCAAGCTCGTGCGCCCGCCATACAGTGTCTCGTCATTGGCATCGTGGTAGACGTTGGTCACCGGCGCGGCGGCCAGGTTGCCGAAGGTGGGCACGCCCAGGGTCACCGGAAACGGATGAACGGTGATGTTGTCGATCCAGCCGCTGCGATAGAGATAGCTCAGGACGACTCGGGCGGCGAGGGTGTCGCTGATGGGAAAATTCATCATGAGGTTCGCCGAGCCGTTGCCGCTGCCGCCCTCGGTATCCGAGCCGGTGGCCTGGGCCGAGCCCTCGAGGGTCCCGAGCTGCGGTTGATTGGTGAGCACTCTGACCGTGCCACCCATGGATCCCGAGCCATAGAGGGTGCCCTGCGGCCCGCGCAGCACTTCCACGCGCTCAACGTCGTAGAGGTCGGGATCGATCACCACCTTGCCGGACTGTGATACCGCCGGGGGCGACAACGGGATTTCGTCGAGGTAGAAGCCCACCGTCGGGGCCGCGCCGCCGTTGGAAGCCAGGCCGCGCGCCTCGTACTCGGTGAGGCCCGGGCTGGCGTAACGCATGGACAGGCCGGGCACGTCTTTCGCGATCTCCTGGACGGTCGTGATGCCCTGGGCCTGCAGCTGGTCCCCGCTCAAGGCCGAGATGCTGATCGGCGTGTTCTGGATGGTGGAGACGAATCGCTCGGCGGTGACGGTGATTTCCTCGAGGCCCGAGTCGCTGTCAGCGGTGGCCGTCGCGGCCGCATCCGTCGCCGTCGGCGCCCCCCAGGCGATCCCGGTCAGGCAAGCGGCGCCCACGAGGCTTCCCCACAACCCCAATATCTTCGAGGCAGAATGATGCCGCGGCACCGGGGCTACTGTCAGTGATCCCATGGTCGCATCCCCTTATTAGAATTGTCGACGGATACCAGCAAGGAACGTACCAGCGGCGCCCAAACGAGCCGCGGCAGCGCCCGTCACCGGATCATTCCCGCGCTTGGGCGCTGCAAAAGGCCAATCGGCAGCGTGCCTCCGACACCAGGGAATCCACGCTACTCACCGGCTGGTGCCCCGGCAGCGGGCACAAAAACGACGATTCGCACCGAAACTGCGCGCACCGTCGGGGATCACCCCCCGCGCGCCAGGTCGCAATTCGCATCGAAATTGCCGCGGCTCAGGAATCGCGGCGCGCGCTCGAGCAGGTTATCGTTGATCGCGTGATTCCGGCGGCGGCCTCAGGGCCGCGGCGGCGGGAAGGCAAGAATGCTGCTCGTGTAGGTTTCGATCACCTCGCTGAAGGGCGTGCCGTCCGGCAGCGTCAATACCGCGCGGTGCTCGAGCAGCGCCGGCGGGATGGCGAGCCGCACGGTCCCATCGCCGCCGGCAGCAGCCTGCATCTCCCATCCGTCGGGCAATGGACGCCATAGCAGCTTCGAGGCCAGTGTGCGGCGCTGGAAATGAAGCGGCTGCACCACCTTGCCGAACGGAATGTCGGTGGTATCCAAGAGCTTGTTCATCTCAGCGGTCAAGCGACCCGGTACGTACCAGTTATCCGCCTCCGACAGCACCACCGGGCCGCACTTGAGCCTCACGCGCCGATAACGGACGGCATCCGCCGGACCGATGCCCAACTCCCGGCGCTGATCGGACGACAGCGGCTTATCCGCATCGCGGATCCGGTCGGCAACGACGCGCGGCGGCTCTGCCAGCCGATGCAGATCGCACCAATGCTCGAGCGTCAGCGTCGCACTGTCATGAGTCAGCAGCTCGGCATTGAACGTCTCCAGCAGCGCCAATGCCTCCATGCGAGAGACAAAGGTGTCCGGCCAGATTGGCGCCGGCGAGGCCGAAACCTGCGCACGGAGCGCCGGTGGCCAAAGCGTGACGATGGCGCAAGCGCAAAGCGTTTTGAGACCAGGCAAGTTCATGGCTGCGGGCATTCTACCCCGAGGGCTTCTGATCCGATGATGACTTGCAAGTCGCCAAGTCACGCTTTCGCGGCCCGGGCGGGTGACATTAGTTGCACGTCGCGCGCTTATTTCTCGTGTGACATCGCGCCGGCGCTGCGTATGATGAAACATGGATTTCCATTCAGGGCCGACATGACTCGAACGCCGGTCAAACATTACCTTCTCGCGTCGGACTTCGACCAGACGTTGAGCTTCAAGGATTCGGGCATCGTACTTGCCGAGATCCTCGGAATATCCGGCTTCGAGCAGCGCGTCGCCGGGCTTGCCCGCAGCAATCTGGTGCAGCAGGGAGGCGAGCTCGCCTATTTGATCCGGCATGATCCTGAATTTCGCAGCGTCCGCCGGGAACATCTCCAGGAGGCGGGCCGCCGAATCCGGCTGAAGCACGCGATTCCCGCTCTCATGGAATTCATGACCCGGGGCGGCGAAGGCTGTCGATTCGATTTCTTCGTGATCTCGGCCGCGCCCCGCGAAATCGTCATTTCGGCGCTCGACGGCATCGTGCCGCCCGAGCACATCTACGGCACGGAACTCGAGTTCGATGCTCAATCGGGCGAAGTCCGCGCGATCAAGCGCGTGCCCGCCGGTTACGGCAAGGTGGCCGTGATCGAGGAGTTGGAACAGCGCCTGGCGATCACGCCGGACCGAATGATCTACGTGGGCGATGGAAGCTCCGATGTACACGTGATGCTGCATGTGAATAACCGCGGCGGTTTCACGATTGCGGTTTCCGAAAACAGGCAGCTCGCCCAAATCGCTCAGAGCACGGTGCTCAGCGACAACGCATTCAGCATTCTGGTGCCGATTCTCGATCAGGTCATGAACTGGGAGACGCGCCGCATCCGCGACCTGTTCGAGTCATACGGTCTGACCTTGAGCGGCTGGGAGCGGGACCGCACGGATCGCGTGAAGATCATCGAGTCGTTGACGCTTCCGGAACAGGCGGAGGCGCTCGCCGGATGAGCCACTCCTCGACCAGCGTCCTCGGTTGGGTCGCCACGGCCGTTTTCGTGGGCTCGTATTTCTTTTCGCGGCCCGCGCTGCTGCGAGCCGCTCAGATGCTCGGCGCCGTTTTGTGGATCACGTACGGATTGCTCATCGGCGCGTCGCCGGTCATCGTGGCGAACGCGCTGGTCTTTTCGGCGGCCGCTTGGACGGTATTTCGCAAAGCCGCGCCGTCGGGCGGGCCTGACGAGCGCTAGCGCCCGCCCTCGCCGCCGCTCGCTTGGCGGCCCGATCAATGCATGTGCTGCCCGCCATTGATCGCGATGTTCGCGCCGGTCAGGAACGCGGCCTCCTCGCTCGCTAGATAGGCGACCAGGCCCGCCACTTCCTCGGGCTTGCCCAGCCGGCCGACGGGAATCTGGGGAATGATCTTGGTGTCGAGCACCTCTTTCGGAATCTCCGTCACCATTTTCGTTCCGATGTAGCCCGGGGAAATCGTGTTCACCGTGACTCCCTTGCGGGCCACTTCGAGCGCCAGGGCCTTGGTGAAGCCATGCATGCCGGCCTTGGCGGCCGAATAGTTGGTCTGGCCGAAGCAGCCCTTCTCGCCGTTCACCGACGACACGTTGATCACCCGCCCCCAGCCGCGCTCGACCATGCCATCGCATACCTGCTTGGTCATGTTGAAACAGGAGTCGAGATTCGCGTGTATGACCGCGTCCCAATTGGCCTTGTCCATTTTCTTGAACGTCATGTCGCGCGTGATGCCCGCGTTGTTCACGAGCACGTCCACCGGGCCGAGATCTCGAGTCACGCAGGCGACGCACCGATCGCAAGATGCCCAGTCGACCACATCGCAGGGGTACGCGTAAAACTCAAATCCCTCCTCTCTCATCGCTCGCAACCATTGCTCGGCCTTCGTGTTCGATGGGGAGTAGGTCGTCACGACCGTGTAACCGAGCGCGGCGAGCTTGCGGCAAATGGCCTCTCCGAGGCCGCCCATTCCGCCCGTCACCAGCGCTATTCGCTTTTCCGTCGACATAACCCCCCCCTTACTCCGAGTTGGCTCACGGCGAGCATTCCATTCACCCTGGCCGCGTGCGGCCGGGCGATTTCACGTTAGGCCCTTGCTCCACGACGGTCAATAGAGGGCGCACCGCCGCAAATTAGTCGATTCTACCTATGCCCTCGAACCCGACCCTCGGGCTTTCAAGAGAACCGGGAGAAATCCGGGATCCGCTTTTCCAGGAAGGCGCTCATCGCCTCGCGTGCCTCGGGGGAGCTCAGCTGGCGCTCGAAGTGCACCCGCTCCTCCTCGAGCCGGGCGGCCACGTCCGACCGGTATGTCCCGCCCTTGAGCAACTCCTTGGTCAGCCGGAGCGCCTGCGGCGGTTTGGCCGCCAACGCGCCTGCATTTTCTCGGACCACCCGATCCAGCTGGTCTCGCGGGTGGATGGCATTGATCAGCCCGAACTGCAGAGCGGCATGCACGTCGAATCGGCTGCCGAAAAAAAGCAGCTCGGCCGCGCGATGGTGGCCCATGATCCGCGGCAGCAGCAGGCTGGATGCAGCCTCGGGGACCACACCGAGATTCACGAAGGGCAGCTGGAAGGCCGCGCCCTCCGCCGCGTAAACCAGATCACAATGCAGCAACAGAGTGACGCCAATGCCGACCGCCAAGCCGTTGACGCCCGCGATCAACGGCTTGCGCGCATTGGCGATCGCCGCCAGGAAGCGCATCACGGGATTATTCGGCCCTCCCGCCTGTGCATCGAGAAAATCTTTCAAATCGTTGCCGCTGGTGAAGACATCATCGACTCCCGTAATCGTGATCACCCGAACGGTCGGGTCGTTCTCCGCCTGCTCGATGGCCTCGGCCAGAGCCACATACATCCCCCGGGTGAGCGCATTCTTCTTGTCGGGGCGGTTCATTTGAATCCCCATCACCCGGGCGGCTTGCGAAACAACAATGTGGTCTGTCACGAGGCGTGCTCCCTTCCAATGTGGCCTTGAGATACATTATCCGCCATGACCCCACCCGGCAATGAGCCGCCCGCTGCGACGGCGGCCTCGGCCCTCAATCCGCCCGGACGCATCAAGCAAACGGCGCAACGCGCGCAGCACAGCAAAGAGCTTCCATTGCGCGCCCGCCTCATGGGCGGTGTCGCGCAAGGACTCATGTCGGCCGCCGCCGCCCTCATCGCGTACTTGCCAACCAGGCCGCTCGGGCTGCGCGAGGGATTCTGGGCGTCGATCACCGCGATCGCCGTCGTGCAGGCGGAGCTCAGCGCCACTCAAACGTCGGCCCGAGATCAATTCGCCGGAGCGGCCATCGGCGGCCTGATCAGCGCCATCCTCGTCACCTTCGTGGGGCAAGAGCTGCCCGCCTATATACTCGCGGTGGTCCTCTCGATGCTGGCGTGCTGGCTGCTCAATGTATCCACGGCCGCGCGCTTGGCGGGGTCGACCGCCACCATCATCATGCTCGTGCCGCATACGGGCTCCGGCGCCCGGATGATGCTCTACCGGGTCGCCGAAGTCGGGTGGGGAGTGGCGGTCGCCATCGCCGTCGTCTGGCTGGTCAACTGGGCCGAGAAGAAAATCAGCCCGCCGCGGCAGCCGGAGCCGCCCCGTTGACCCTCACCCGCCGTCCAGCAATCGATCCACGATCACATCGGCCGCCTGCTCCGGCGCCGGACCGAGCGCAGCCCGCAAATCGCTCAAGGCCGCGCAAAAGGCATCGATGTCGGCCTCATCGTTGTAGAAGTGGAAGGCAGCTCGAACGTTGTCGTCGCGGTACGAGGTGACGATGCCGCGATCCTTCAACTCCTGAACCAGCCGGCCGGGATGGCGCGAGGGGACGGCGACGGTGGCGCCGCGGCGATCGTCTTCGGACGGCGTGACGCTTGACCAATCGATCTCCCGCAACCGGCGCATGCAGCGAGCCGTGAGCGCCCGGATTCGCCCTTCAACCGCATCGGTGCCGACCCGAAGCAGCATCCGAAGTCCCGCCTCGGCGGCGTAGCAGTTCACCACCGCCGGGGTTCCGGCCTCGAAGCGTCTCGCGCTCGGCGCAGGTCGGTTCGCGGTGATATCCATGGCGCCGATATCTTCCTGCGCAAACCACCCGCTGTTCGCCGGGATCAACGAAGGCACGAGAGCGTCACGAACATAGAGGAAGCCGATTCCCGCGGTGCCCAGAAGATACTTGAGCATGCCGCCCACCGCGAAGTCGACGCCCAATGCCCTCACGTCCACGCCCATGGAGCCGACCGATTGGTAGCAATCGAGCAGCACCCGCGCGCCCTTGGCACGCGCGAGTTCAACGATCCCCGCGACATCGAGTTTGGCGCCGTTGCGGAAGCAGACGTGCGTGATTGCGACGAGCTGCGTGCGCTCATCGATCGCCGCCGCGAAAGCACTCGCCGGGATGTAGCCGTCCGCGGCGCGCGGCACGTGCACGATGCGCGCGCCGCGCCGCTCCTGTGCGTGCCAGATCTGCGCGGCGGTCGGGAATTCGAAGTCGCTGATGACTATCTTGTCGCGAAGCCCGGAAAAATCCAGCGCGCTCGCGAGCGAGTTGAGCCCCGCCGACACCGAGGAAGTGATCGCAATCTCGTCGGGGGCGGCGCCGATGAGGGCGGCGACCAGCGATCGCACCGATTCATTCTTGGCGACCCATAAATCCCAATCCGCGCCCACCCGCAGACGATCCTCGAGATATGCCTCGAAGGCCGCCTTCACCTCGTTCGCGAGCGCGCAATAGGAACCGCTATTGAGGTAGGTCTTGCGCTCGAGCACCGGGAACTCCCGGCGCAGCGCGGCGAAATTCGGCGCCATGTGTTCGCACTCTGCATTGGCGGTTGGACGAGCGCAGATTATATGCCGCTATTCTTCCTCGACGGCATCAGTGAGCACCGCCTTGCGCTCGGCGATGAATTGCAGCATCGCCTCGTCCTTTGCGGGGTCGATTCCGGGGTCTTGGTACTCGTTCAGCATTCTCTTCCAGACCGCATTGGCCCGCTGTTCGGCGGAGAGGCTCCCCTCCATCGACCATTGCTCGTAGGACGAATAATCGGCGATCGTGGATTGGTAGAACGCGGTCTCGAAATTCGCCTGGGTGTGAGCGCATCCGAGGAAGTGGCTGCCGGGACCGACCTCGCGCAGAGCATCGAGCGCCTGACCGCGCGCCGACAGATCCATTCCCTGGGCGAGGCTCTGCATCATCGCGAGTTGATCCGCGTCCATCACGAATTTCTCGTAGCCGGCCACGAGGCCTCCCTCGAGCCAACCGGCCGAGTGGGTCACGAGGTTGACTCCGGCGAGCAGCGTCGGGAGCAAGGTGTGTGCACTTTCGTAGGCCGCTTGGGCGTCGGCGATCTTGGAGGAGCACAACGATCCGCCGCTGCGGCACGGCACACCGACGCGCCGGGCGAGTTGCGCGGTCGCGAAGATCATCTGCGTCGCCTCGGGCGTGCCGAACGTCGGCGCTCCCGTGCGCATTGAGATCGCACCGACGAAGGAACCTAGAATCACCGGCGCGCCCGGCCGTACGATCTGGGTGAGCGCCATCCCGGCCAGCGTCTCGGCCAGAATCTCCGCGAGGCACCCTGCGGCGGTGACGGGGCCCATGGCGCCCGCGAGCACGGCGGGAACGACGATGGTGCCCTGATTGGCGGCGGCGAACTCCCGCAACGCGCCAAGCATGCGCCCATCGAACACCAGCGGAGAGTTGGAATTGATGTTGCCGAGCACCACCGGATGGGTATCCAGGTATTCGGCGCCGAACAGCACCCGAGCGAGCGCAATCGCATCGCGCGCATGCCCCGGCGTCTCCGGCGTCGCCTCGCAGCCCTGATCGCTATAGCGAAAAAAGGAATACTGCACGTCCAGATGGCGCTTGTTCGGCGGGATTTCCATGGGCTCGCACATGCAGCCGCCGGAGAAATGGATCGCCGGCGCCATGTGCGCCAGCTTGATGAAATTCTGGAGATCCTCGAGCGTCCCGTAGCGGCGTCCGCGCTCGATGTCGTAGACGAAAGGTGGTCCGCCCACCGGCGAAAACACCGTCGCGTCGCCGCCGAAGCGCACGCTCCGAGCCGGATTCCGGGCATGCAGCATGAACTCGCGCGGCGCTGATTTGAGCAACTTCCGGGCGAGCCCGCGCGGAATGTGAACGCGCTCGCCGTGCACGTCGGCGCCGGCGCCGCGCCACAGACGAAGCGACTCGGGGTCGCGCCGAAATTCGATCCCGATCTCCTCGAGAATGGTCTCGGCATTCGCCTCGATGATCTCCACCGCTTCACTGCTCAGCAACTCGACGACGGGAAGCTTGCGCCGGATATAAGGATATTTGGCGGCCTGCGTCCGGGCGCGCGCCAGCCGATTCTCGCGTCCGCGGCGCGGTGCGCCCGAGCTTTGACTCACGGTATCCTCGCTGTCACGTTCGACCTCCCTCGTCCCACCGACACTATGCCTCGGCCGCGCGCGCGGCACAATCCTTGTTGAACGAGTGAACGACAAGGACCATGCGTGGCCGCAGCCGCGCGACCGATCCCAGTGTGCGCTAAACTAACCCCGCTGGCTTCCAATGGACGAGTATTCACGACTATAGCGTCGGTGACGCAACCGAGACCACCATGCACCAAACTCTCTACAAGGTTCCCCCAACCTTCGCCAGGGACGCCCGCTTCAAGCAGGCCGATTACGAGCGGCTGTATGCCGAATCGGTCGAGGATCCGGAGCGCTTCTGGGGTGGCATCGGCCGGCGGATCGACTGGATCAAGCCCTTCTCCAAGGTGAAGGACTCGAGCTTCGCCGAAGCCGATTTTCGCATTCGCTGGTTCTACGACGGTACGCTCAACGTCTCCGCCAACTGCCTGGATCGCCACTTGAAGAGCCGCGGCGACAAGACGGCCATCCTCTGGGAATGCGACGATCCCGCAAAATCCGAGCGCATCAGCTACCGCGAGCTGCATGAGAAGGTGTGCCGCTGCGCGAACGCCCTGAAGCAGCTCGGCGTCAAGAAAGGCGACCGGGTCACCATCTACTTGCCGATGATTCCCGAGATTGCCGTCGCGATGCTGGCCTGCACTCGCATCGGAGCGGTCCACTCCGTGGTGTTCGCCGGATTCTCCTCCGAGGCGCTCGCCGGACGCATTGCGGACTGTCAATCGACGCTGGTGATTACGGCCGACGAGGGCCTGCGCGGCGGCAAGCGTATCCCGCTCAAGCAATACGTCGACGGAGCGCTCTCAATCCCGGGCACCGAATGCGTCAAGGATGTCCTGGTCGTGCGCCGCACCGGCGCGCAAGTCGCCATGTACTCCCGCGACCGCTGGTACGAGGAGGTCGTCTCGATCCAGGAGACCTCCTGCACACCGGAGGCGATGAACGCGGAGGATCCGCTGTTCATCCTGTACACCTCCGGCTCCACCGGCAAGCCCAAAGGCGTCCTGCATACCACCGGCGGATACCTCGTCTATGCGGCCTTCACGCACCAATCGGTGTTCGATCTACGGGAAGATGACATCTATTGGGCCACCGCCGACATCGGCTGGGTGACCGGCCACAGCTACATCGTCTACGGTCCGCTCGCCAACGGCGCAACCACGCTGATGTTCGAGGGTGTGCCGAACTACCCCGACTTCGGCCGCTTCTGGCAGGTCGTCGACAAACACCGGGTGACCATCCTGTACTCCTCGCCCACCGCCATCCGCTCGCTGATGCGCGAGGGCGAGGCGCCCGTCAAAGCTTGGTCGAGAAAATCATTGCGGCTATTGGGCTCCGTCGGCGAGCCGATCAATCCGGAAGCCTGGGAGTGGTACCACCGCGTGGTCGGCGACGGCCGCTGCCCGGTGGTCGACACCTGGTGGCAAACCGAGACCGGCGGAATATTGATCACACCGCTCCCGGGAGCGGTCGATTTGAAACCGGGATCCGCGACGCTGCCTTTCTTCGGAGTCAAGCCGGCCATCGTCGACAACGAGGGGCGCATATTGGACGGCGCGTGCGAAGGCAATCTCGTGCTGCTCGACAGCTGGCCCGGGCAAATGCGCTCCGTGTACGGCGATCACCAGCGCTTCATCGACACTTACTTCAAAGCGTTTCCCGGCCAATATTTCACCGGCGACGGCGCGAAGCGCGATGCGGACGGCTACTATTGGATCACCGGCCGCGTGGATGACGTGTTGAACGTCGCCGGCCATCGACTCGGCACGGCGGAGATCGAAAGCGCCCTGGTCGCGCATCCGCAGGTTGCCGAAGCGGCGGTGGTCGGCTTTCCGCACGACATCAAGGGCCAGGGCATCTACGTCTACGTGACGCTGATCGCCGGTTCCGAGCCCAGCGATCCGCTCCGGCGAGAGCTCAGAGACTGGGTGCGCAAGGAAATCAGTCCGATCGCCACACCGGACGTGATCCAATGGGCGCCCGGACTGCCCAAAACGCGGTCCGGAAAAATCATGCGCCGCATTCTGCGCAAGATCGCCGCGAACGAATCGGATCAGCTCGGAGACATCTCGACGCTGGCCGATCCCGGAGTCGTGAAACAACTGGTGGAGGAGCACGCGCGCTCCGTGCCCCCCGGGAGCTAGGCGTCGGCGATCAGCGCTCGACCGCGAGCGCAACACCCATGCCGCCTCCGATGCACAGGCTCGCGAGACCTTTCTTGGCGTCGCGGCGCGCCATCTCGTGCAGCAGCGTCACCAGGATGCGGCAGCCGGATGCGCCGATCGGATGACCGATGGCGATGGCGCCGCCGTTGACGTTGATCTTGCGCGGGTCCCATTCCATCTGGCGGTTGACCGCGATTGCCTGGGCGGCAAACGCTTCATTGAGCTCCAGGAGATCGAGTTCCTGCGGCGTCCAACCTGCCTTCTTCAAGCATAGGCGGCTTGCAGGCACCGGCCCCATGCCCATGATTTTCGGATCCACGCCCGCCGACGAATAGGCACGCACCGTCGCCAGCGGCGTCAGCCCGAGTTCCTTCGCCCTGCGCGCCGACATCATCATGACCGCGGCCGCGCCGTCGTTGATGCCGGAGGCATTCCCGGCGGTGACCGTGCCGTCCTTGCTGAATGCAGGCTTCAGCTCGCGCAGCATCTCGACGGTCGTCCCGGCCCGGATGTACTCGTCGGTGTCGAATTGAACGTCGCCCTTGCGGGTGCGGATGAGGATCGGGGCAATCTCGTCCCTGAAACGGCCCGCCGTTTGCGCGGCTTCCGCCTTCTGTTGAGAGGCGGCCGCGAACTCGTCCTGCTCGGAACGCGAGATGCCGAATTGCTTGGCGATGTTCTCGGCCGTCACGCCCATGTGGTAGTCGTTGTACGCATCCCACAGTCCGTCGGACACCATGCTGTCGGTGAGTTTCGCATCGCCCATGCGAAAGCCGTCCCGCGACCCGTTGAGAACGTGGGGCGAGGCGCTCATGTTCTCCTGCCCGCCCGCGATCACGATGTCCGCGTCGCCGCAACGAATGGCTTGTGCGGCGAGATGTGTCGCCTTGAGGCCGCTGCCGCAGACCTGATTGATGGTCATACCCGGTACGCTCTCCGGTATCCCGGCGCGGATCAGCGCCTGCCGCGCGGGATTTTGACCGACGCCCGCGGTGAGCACCTGGCCCATGATGACCTCGGAGACCTGCTCGGCCTTCACGCCGGAGCGCGCGAGCAACGCCTTGATGATCTGAGCGCCGAGCTCCGCCGCCGGCACTTTGGCGATGGAGCCGTTGAATTTGCCCACGGCGCTGCGCAAGGCCGCGGTGATGACTACGTCGTTCATGAGATGTCTCCGAATAGGGGCGGATTATTTCTGCAGGACATATTCGCCCGGTGCCTCCGCGATGGCCGGGTATCCTTCCTTCCGCGAGCCCAGAGCGGGAGCGGCCGCTCGTTTCGCGCTCGAATGCTGCTCGAGCCAACGTTCCCACACCGGCCACCAGGATCCCGGCGCGGGCGCCGTGGTCTCGAGCCAAGCCTGAGGGTCCAGGGTCTCGGTGTCGTTCGACCAGGTGCGCACCCGATGACGCCGTCGAGGGTGCGTCGGACCGCTGACGATGCCGGCATTGTGGCCGCCCGATGTCAGCAGGAAGGTGTAATCGGGCGAGCGCGTGAGACCTCGCACCTTGTACACCGACTGCCACGGAGCGACATGATCGGTCTCGGTACCCACGACGAACATGGGCAGCCGAATGTTCGCGAGATCGACGCGGTGGCCTTCGGCCAGGAACTCGCCCTTCGCCAGCGCATTGTTGAGATAGAGCTGGCGCAAATATTCGGCGTGCATGCGGCACGGCATTCGGGTCCCGTCGGCGTTCCAGGCCATCAGATCATTGGGCTGGTCGCGCTTACCGCGGATGTAGGTGTTGACCGCCGGCGTCCACAAGAGATCTCGGGACCGCAGCATCGCAAAGGCGCCGCCCATCTGCTCGCTCTTGAGCACGCCGGTACGGCTCATCGCAGCTTCCAGCATGTCGAGCTGGCTCGGACTGATGAACACCGACAGCTCGCCGGGCTCGCTGAAATCCGTCTGCGCCGCGAGCAACGTCACGCTCGCCAGGAGTGCCTCGCCTTCCGCGGCGAACGCCGCCGCGGCAATCGCCAGGAGCGTGCCGCCGATGCAATAGCCGACCGCGTGAATCTTGCGCTCCGGAACGATGGCCGATACGGCCTCGACACAGGCCCGCACGCCGAGGCGCAAGTAATCGTCCATGCCGAGCCCGCGATCCGCGGCCGTCGGATTCTTCCAGGACACCATGAACACGGTATGGCCCTGCGCAACCAGGTAATTCACCAACGAGTTGCTCGCCGACAGGTCGAGTACGTAGTACTTCATGATCCAGGCCGGGACGATGAGCACCGGCTCCGCAAAGACCGTGGGAGTCGCCGGAGCGTATTGAATCAACTCCACCAACTCATTGCGCATCACGACCTTGCCGGGGGTTGCGGCTACGTCGCGTCCGACCACGAACTTGTCCGTGCCGCTCGGACCTTTTCCCTCGAGCGTGCGCTCGATGTCCTCGAGCCAATGACCAAAGCCGCGGACCAGGTTTTTGCCGGCCTCCGCGCGCGTTGTGTTCAAGAGCTCCGGGTTGGTGGCGAGATAATTCGCCGGCGACAGTGTCTCGAGCGAATTGCGCGCCATGAAATCCAAGGTGCGCGCAGACTCCGGCGCCACGCCCGGCACGCTCGCCCAGGCCTTTTGCCACCAATCGACGTAATTCGTGTAAGCGCGGGCGTAGACGTTGAACGGCCACCGGGTCCAGGCATCGCCGCCGAACCGCGCGTCGCCCGAGGCCGGCGCAACCGGCTCACCGGCGGCGCTGCGCAGCGCGAAGGCCCAGTTGTCGACCGCCTTGGCGACCGCATCCTGCAGGATCTGCAACTGCTTGGGCGGATCCTTCGCCACGTTGAGATACCAATCCCACCAGGCATTGACGTAGACATCCGGAGCGAGCCCACCCGTCACGGCCGCGAGCTGCTCGCGCAAAGCGCGCGCGAGTGCCTCCGGATCGTTGGGATCGCAAGGTGGGGGTACGGGGTTTCGAGAACTCTGATCCACGGGGCCAACTATACGCCGCAATGAGGCGCGGTTCGGTCAGCGTCGACCGGAAAGGCCGAAACGAAGAGACGGGGCGCCGTGAAGCGCCCCGTCCAATCAACGTGCGAAATTAGCTCGCCTTCCGCTTGGTCTCGGCGGCGACTTTGCTCACGCCCTCGTTCACCGCCTCGCTGAGGCCGCTCTGCGCATCGGTCGCCAGCTTGACGAACTCCTCGGCGCGCGACCGCAGCTTCTCGCTGAGCGCCGTCGTGAGCTCGACTTGCTTGGAGACGAAATCCGCCGGGCTCTGCGCCCCGATGGCTGCCTTGGCCTGGGCCAGGCTCCACTCCAAATAGTCGCCGGCAACCGCGTACTGGTAGCGGCCGACTCGGTCGAGCGCCTTGACGCCTTCCTGCTGCACTTTGAGGGCAGGAGCAAAGGCATTGCGGTAGGACTCGATGATGGTCTTGGGATCGAAGGAAATGTCGCTCATGTGAGGCTCCTTGAGATACGGGTGGTGCTGTGTTCTGGGAGCCATTATACCTCAATTTGTATGCAACGCAAGAAGACGTGTAAAGTCCAATATTCCAGTATCAAATATTATTTATATGGTTGATTTATATCGTTTTTTAATAACTTATAAGTCGAGTATATCGCCTATTTATAATGCGTCGCATTATATTTGAGCTCGAGTCGACGCCGCCCCTGCGGTGGAGCATGATGGAGTTGGGCTCACCGCCGGCTTCAATCATATCGAGGGGTACATGAGCGCCATCCTTCGCCACATTCAGTCTTTGGAAAGCTACGCGGCGCGCAGCGGCGCACGGCTGATTCGTAGCGATTTGCCCGAATCCGTCGATGGCCGCATCGGTGGTGGTCTCATCACTTTACGTGCGCGATTGAGCCCGGAACAGGAGCTGCTCGCGCTGGTGCACGAACTGACGCATTGGCTGGCGCACCGGGGCGACTGTCAAAATGCGCCGAACCCTGCGAGCACGGTCTTCGAATACGAAGCCGAAGCGGTGGAAGCGCTGGTGATGGCGCGTCTGGGATTCGCTCGCCCGGAGGCGGACGCGTGCGCGGGCGAGGAGAGTCTGCCCACGGACGGTTTACTGTCGTCGTCGGTCACCCGCGTGATCGCCACCAGTCACAGAATCTGTCAGGCGCTCGGCTTGGACCAGGATTAAAGGCGCAAGCCGCCGTCAATCTCGAGACAGCGCCCGGTAAAGAAGTCGTTCTGGAAAATGAACAGCACGGCCTGCGCGACTTCCTGCGGCAATCCGAGCCGCTTCAGCGGCACCGGCGCGGTCATCTTGTCGAGGACTTCCGGACGCATGGACGCGAGAATCTCGGTGCGGGTGAATCCCGGCGCCACCGAACCCGCACGGATGCCGTACCGGGCGAGTTCCTTCGCCCATACCACGGCCATGGATTCGACCCCCGCCTTGGTGGCGCTGTAGTTGGTTTGGCCTGCATTGCCCAGCCGAGAGATGCTGGAAATATTGACGATCACGCCGCCGTTGCCGCGCTCGATCATGTGCTTGGCGGCTTCCCGGCCGCACAAGAAAACTCCGGTGAGATTCACGCCGATCACCGCGTTCCATTGATCGAGGCTCATCGAGCCGACCACCGCTCCTTCCTTGACCTTGACCAGAAGTCCATCGCGCACGATCCCGGCGTTGTTTACCAGTCCGTCCAAACGGCCGAAATCCGCTGCGACCTGGTTCATGGCATCGACGACTTCGGCCTCGTCGGCGACGTTGACGCGGTATTGCCGCGCCTGCACCGATTGTTCGGCACAAAGCCGCGCGGTCTCGACCAGATCGGCCGAATTGAGGTCGAACAGCGCGACGTTCGCGCCCTGCTCGGCCAGCTGCACGGCGGTTGCCCGGCCGATGCCGCGGCCCGCGCCGGTCACAATCACGGTTCTATCGTGTAGATCCATCAGGGGTTATCTGCCTTTCTTCGATTGGGGGTTGCCGCTGTCCGCGGGCTTCGAGGTCTCGCTGCCCTCGCCTTTGAATGCGTTGCGAGTTGCCGCCTGCATTTGCTCCCACATCTCCACGTTCTTGCGGGTGAGCTCTGCCAGGGGCGCAAAAGGCGTCTGCAACGCCTTCGCCATTTCCGATTGCATGGCCTCCTGTTGGCGCAACATGGACGTAAACGCCTGTTCCAGGTAGCGGCTGAGCAATGCTTGCATGGGACCGCCGTAGAAGCGGATGATCATTTCCAGCAATTCGGAGCCCAGGACCGGCATCCCAAACTGCTCTTGCTCGGCGATGATTTGAAGGAGAACCGATCGGGTCAGGTCTTCGCCGGACTTATCGTCGACCACCTTGATCCTATCGCCTGCAACGATGATCTGCCGCAGGTCATCGAGAGTGACATGACGGCTGGCCGTGGTGTCGTACAGACGGCGGTTCGAGTACTTGCGAATGAGACGTTCTTGCTGCATGCCAATCCTGCAAACCCATCCTAAGCCAAGCCTTCGCATTGCACAACTTGTGCAGCTCGAGGCGCCGTTTCGGGTGCCCATAGTCACATTTAATCTAATTACTAAACAATGATTTATCGCTCATTTCAGACAAGAGGTGTGGGATTCCACCCAGCCGCCAAGTCGTTTTGCAGCGCAAAGGCGAAGTCCTCGGAGGCTCGATGAGCAATGATTTCTGGCGGCAGTGGCAGGCGCTCTCGACACTCAGCGGCTTCGGTTGGAGCCCAGAAAACGCGGGCCCCTCGGCATGGGCGTCTGCGGCTGCGCCGCCCGGCTTTGCACCCTTCGCCGACTGTGCCGAGCGCTTCGCGGCGGCTGCCCGAGAATTCGTTGCCGAGACTCAGCGCGCGAATTTGCCGCCGGGTGCGGCTTCCGGAGCGTCCTTCGCCGCCGCGGACGGCTTCAGCAGCTTTCTGCGCGAATATTTCGCCGGGTTCTTCAAGCCGCCGTGGGCTTCCCCGCCAGAATTCACGGCAACCACCGGAGCCGCGTTCTCCGCGGCGCCGGCTTTGGGGCTGGGACGCGAGCATTGGGAGCGCGCCCAACGCGGTGCCGAGGCGTGGAAGCTAGTCACGGAGGCGCAGGGTCGGTTGCATCGAATGTGGTCGGACACGTTACGCGATGCAGCCACCACCTTCACCTCCCGGCTCCAGCCCGTGCCGGCCGAGCCGCTCACGGCCGAGGGGATCGACCGGCTCTACGACCTCTGGATCGACTGCGCCGAAGAAGCCTACGCGCGCACCGCTCACAGCGAGGGCTTCAGCGATGCGCTAGCCGGCTACGTGAACGCCACCGGGCGGTGGCGCAAGGAGTCCGCGGCGGGCATCGAGGAATGGGCCAAGCTCTTCGATCTCCCCACGCGCACCGAGATCAATGCCCTCAACCTGCGGCTGCGCGAGGTCGAGGCGCAGCTGCTGGCCTTAAAAAAGCAAACCGGCGGCAAGGCCCCCCCGGCGGCGAAACCGGGTCCCCGGTCGGCCAAGCCGCAGCGGTCCCAGCGGCCGCAGCGCTCCGGGAAGGCACAGCGCTCCGGGAAGGCACAGCGCTCGGGGAAGGCACAGCGCTCGGGGAAGGTGCGGCGCTCCGGGAAGGTACAGCGCTCAGGGAAGGCACCGCCGCGACGTTCGAGCCGCACGCCGTGACGAATTTAAATCTCTACGCGGCGCTCGCGGCCGCCCGCCACGCGGTCGCCGGATGCTCCGACAAGGAGGAGGTTTGGCGATCGGGCAAACTTCGGCTGTATCGGTACCGGCCGATCGCCAAGTCCGCCGCTGCCGAGCCGCTCCTCATCGTATACGCGCTGGTGAACCGCCCGTACATGATGGACCTGCAAGAGGACCGCTCCCTGATCCGAGGTCTCCTCGCCCAGGGCTTGGACGTATACCTCATCGACTGGGGCTATCCCGACGGCGCCGACCGGTTCACGACGCTCGCGGACTACATCGAGGACTTCATTCGAGGAAGCGTGGATGAGATCCTGAGAATTCATCGTATCGAGCGCTTGAATCTGCTCGGCGTCTGCCAGGGCGGGGTATTGAGCCTCTGCTTCGCGGCGCTCCACCCGGAACGGGTGCGCAACCTGATCACCATGGTGACTCCGGTCGACTTTCACACGCAGGCGGACCTTTTGTCCAAGTGGGTCAGAAAGATCGACGTCGCGGCCTGGGTCGGCGACGGCAACATCTCCGGCGATACCCTCAATCAGCTGTTCCTGTCGCTGATGCCCTTCCGGCTGACGCAGCAAAAATACGTGGAGCTTCTGCGTGGGCCGCCCGAGGCCAGGCGGATCGAGAATTTCATGCGCGTCGAGCAGTGGATTTTCGACAGCCCGGACCAGGCGGGCGCCGCATTTCGGGAGTTCGTCACTTGGTTTTATCAGGAGAATCGGTTGGCGCGCGACCGCTTGGAGATCGCGAGCCGAACCATCCGGCTCGACTCGCTGCGGATGCCGATGCTGAATCTCATCGGCACGCGGGACCATCTCGTACCGCCGGCGGCGTCGCTCGCGCTCGAGCGGCTTGCGGGAAGCGATGACTTCACCACCTTGCAGCTCGACCTCGGGCACATCGGCATGTACGTGAGCGCTCGCGCCCAGCGCGAAGTGCCGCCCGCCATCGCCCGATGGCTCGCATCGCGCTGACTTTGCAAAGACGCTCCGCCGGGGAGGAGCGCGCAGCTCTCACTCGGTCCGCGCCACCCGCACGCCCGTGCCGTCGTCCAGCCGCTGACCCACCCCGCCGAGCGCTTTGTAAATCGCCACCACCGACACGTTGACCGCCGCCTCCGCCTGCGCCACCGCATCCTCCGCGTCGAGCTGCGTGCGCTGCGCATCGAGCAGCACCAGGAAATCCGCCACGCCCTCGCGATATTGCGTCTCCGCAATCTCCGCCGCGCGGCGCGACGCCGCCGCCTGCTCCATCAGGCTCTTGAGCTGAGTCTGGCGGGTGTTGTAGGCGAGAAAGCTGTTCTCGGTATCCTCGAGCGCCGTGAGCACGACTTTCTCATAATTTGCCGCCGCCGCATCCGATTGCGCCCGGCTGGCGCGGAGCCGCGCCCGTACCGAGCCCAAATCGAATGCCGCCCAGCTCAGCGTCGGCGCCGCCGACCAGGCGCGCCCGTCGATCCCGGCCGAAGTGTCGAACAGTCGGCCCAGGTCCCCCGACAGAAAGCCGACGAACCCCGTGACGTTCAGCCGCGGGAACAGATCCGCCTTGGCAACACCCACGCGCGCCGTCGCAGCGGCCAGTTGCCGTTCTGCCGCCCTCACATCGGGCCGTTGGCGCAACAGCCCGGCCAAGTCGCCGACCGGCAGCGCTTTCGCGTAAGTCACCACCGGCGCAGCCTTCAGTTCCTCGTCGAGCATGCCCGGCCGCTGTCCGAGCAGTACCGCCAGCCGATAGGCCGCCTGCCGTTCCGCCGCCTCGAGCGGCGGAATCGCCGCCTCGGTGGCCTTGAACCGCGCCCGGCTGCGCTCCACGTCGAGCTCCGAGCCGCGCCCCGTCTGGTCGAGCAGCTGCGTGAGATCGAGCGTCTGCCGCTCGCTGTCGAGGTTGCGGCGAGCGACGTCGAGGCGCTTCTGCGCACCGCGAAGCTCGAAGTAGTTCCTCGCGACTTCGGCCGCCACCGTCACCTGCGCGTCCTCGTAATTGGCGCGCTCGGCCCCGAGGTCCGCGCGCGCAGCCTCGACGGATCGGCGCACCCGCCCGAACAGATCGATCTCCCAGGACGCATCGAAGCCCACACTGTCGCTCGGCGCCTTGTATCGCTGCGTGCCGAAGCCCGGTACCTGCTCATCGCTGTTCGAGTATCCCGCATCGAGCTGAACGTGCGGGGCATAGTCGAGCTTCGTCTCGACGAATACCGCCCGCGCCGCCTTCACCCGGTCGTAAGCCATCTCGAGATCCAGATTCGCCGCCAACGCCCGCCGCTCCAACGCATCGAGCTCGGGATCGGCGAATTCCTGCCACCATGCCGCTTCCGGCGTCTGCGCGGCGAATGCGGTGGTGCCGGCATTCTTCACGGTTGCCGGAGGCGTGTTCGGAGTCCGATAGTCCGGACCGACGGTGCAAGCCGCGAGCGCCATGGATGCTGCGATGAGCAGGGCGAGTTTGTTCATGTCGAGCCTTCGGTGGAGGGTGCAAGAATCCGCGTGCCGGCCTGCGCCTCGGCGTCCGTATCCGGGCGCACCAGCGCGCGCCGCGAAAGTTTGCGGACCATCACGTAGAACAGCGGAGTCAGCATGAGCCCGAAGAAGGTCACGCCCAGCATGCCGGAGAACACCGCGACGCCCATGGCGTGCCGCATCTCCGAACCGGCTCCGCTCGAGATGACGAGCGGCACCACGCCCATGATGAACGCGAGCGAGGTCATGAGAATCGGGCGCAGCCTCAAGCGAGCGGCGTCCAACGCGGCCTCGAGCGGCGTCGTCTCGCCTTCGAGCTCCCGATCTCGGGCGAACTCGACGATCAGAATCGCGTTCTTGCCGGCAAGGCCGACCAGCACGATCAAACCGATCTGCGTGAAAATGTTGTTGTCGCCGTGAGTGATCTGGACGCCGGCGATGGCGGACAGGAGCACCATCGGCATGATCAGGATGACCGCGAGAGGCAGGCTCAAGCTTTCGTACTGTGCCGCAAGCACCAGGAATACCAGGAGAACCACCAGCGGAAAGACCAGCAGCGCCGTATTGCCGGCGAGGATCTGCTGATAGGTGAGCTCCGTCCACTCGAAGCTCATGCCGTTCGGCAGCTCCTGGCGCGCGAGCCGTTCCATCGCCGCCTGCGCCTGGCCGGTGCTGTATCCCACGCCCGGGCCGCCGTTGATCTCCGCGGTCGGGTAGGAGTTGTAGTGCATGACGCGATCGGGGCCGGAGGTGCGCTTGACGGTCACGAAGGAGCCCAAGGGAATCATGTCGCCCGCGGCATTGCGGGTCTTGAGCCGCACGATATCCTCGGCCTGCAGCCGAAAGCCCGGCTCCGCCTGAGCGTTCACCGGATAAGTACGCCCGAAGGCGTTGAAGTCGTTCACGTAGAGCGACCCCAGGTACACCTGCATGGTGTCGAACAGCTCCTGGATCGGCACTCCCTGGGACTCGGCTTTCTCCCGATCGACCTCCGCATCCACCTGCGGCACGTTCACCTGATAGCTGGAGAACAAACCGGAGAGCGCGGGATCCTGACTCCCCTTGGCGATCAGATTTTGCGTCTGCTTGTAGAGCTCTTCGAATCCCAAACCGCCACGGTCCTCGATTTGCATGCGGAATCCGCCGATCGTGCCGAGGCCCATGACGGGGGGCGGCGGGAACACCGCGATGAACGCCTCCTGGATCTTGCCGTACTGCTGATTGAGCGCGGCGGCAATAGCGCCGGCGGATAAATCCTTCGACTTGCGCTCCTCGAACGGCTTGAGGGTGACGAACACGATTCCCGAGTTGGGGCTGTTGGTGAACCCATTGATGCTCAATCCCGGAAATGCCACCGCGTGCTCGACGCCGGGCTGCTTCAGGGCGATTTCCCCCATCCGCCGGATCACCGACTCGGTGCGATCGAGCGTAGCGGCATCCGGCAGCTGCGCAAAGCTCACCAGATACTGCTTGTCCTGAGGCGGCACGAATCCCGTCGGCGTGCGCGCGAACCCAAGGTAGCCCAGCGCAACCAGGCCGCCGTAGACGAACAGCGCGACGCCCGCGGCACGCACCACCCGGCCGACCACACTCACGTAGCGGGCCGAGAAGCGCGCGAAGAATCGGTTGAATGGACGGAAAAACCCGCCGAGCAAGCGGTCGAGAACCCGCGTGAGGTAATCCGGCGGGGCGCCGTGCTCCTTGAGCAGCAGCGCCGACAGCGCAGGCGAAAGCGTCAACGAATTGAAGGCGGAAATCACCGTGCTGATCGCGATGGTCAGCGCGAACTGCTTGTAGAACTGGCCGGTCAGGCCGCTGATGAACGCGGTGGGCACGAATACCGCGCAAAGCACCAGCGCCGTGGCCACGATCGGCCCGGTGACCTCACGCATCGCCTTGCGGGTCGCCGCCACGGGCGCGAGCCCCATCTCGATATTGCGCTCGACGTTCTCCACGACCACGATGGCGTCGTCGACGACGATGCCGATCGCGAGCACCAGACCGAACAGCGACAACGCGTTCAGGCTGAAGCCGAAGACGTGCATGACCGCGAACGTGCCAACCAGCGACACTGGAACGGCGATCAACGGAATCACCGACGCACGCCAGGTTTGCAGGAAGACGATGACGACCACGACCACGAGGAGAATTGCCTCGAACAGCGTGTGCACCACCGCGTGAATGGAGCCGCGCACGAACACCGTCGGGTCGTATACGATCTGATAATCGACCCCCTGCGGGAAATCGCGCTTCAGCTCCTGCATCTTGGCGCGCACGCGCTCGGAAATCGCGATCGCATTGCTGCCCGGACGTTGGAAGATCGGAATTGCCGCCGCCGCCTGATTGTCGAGCAGCGCGCGCAGCGCATAGGTATCGGCGCCGAGCTCGACTCGAGCCACGTCCTTCAAGCGGGTGACCTGTCCGGCCGCGCCGGTCCGCACCACGATGTTGCGGAAATCATCTTCGGACGTGAGCCGTCCTTTGGCGTTGATCGCCACTTGAAACTCGGTCGCGGACGGCAGAGGCGGCGCTCCGAGCTGGCCCGCGGCCACCTGAATGTTTTGCTCGCGGATGGATTTGACGATGTCGTCCGCCGTCAATCCCCGGCTCGCCACCTTCTCCGGATCGAGCCATACCCGCATCGAGAATTGACCGGCGCCGAACACCTGGACGTCGCCGACGCCGTCGAGCCGGGCGAGTTCGTCCTTCACGCGCAGGAGCGCGTAATTCGACAGGTACAGCGTGTCGTAGCGGTTATCCGGAGAGACCAGATGCACCACCATGGTGAGATCGGGAGACGCCTTGTTCGTGATCACCCCCAGCCGCTGCACCACGTCCGGGAGCTTGGGCAGCGCCTGAGAGACCCGGTTCTGCACCTGCACCTGCGCCTTGTCGACGTCGGTGCCGAGGGCGAAGGTAATGGTCAAGGTCATCACGCCGTCCGCGGTCGCCTGCGAGGATTGATAGAGCATGCCCTCGACACCGTTGATGGACTGCTCGAGCGGGCTTGCGACCGTCTCCGCGATGACCTTGGGGTTGGCGCCGGGATAGGTGGCCTTCACCACCACCGTCGGCGGCACGACTTCCGGATACTCGCTGATCGGGAGCCGCGGCAGCGCGATCAGGCCCGCGAGAAAAATCAGCGCCGAGAGCACGCCCGCGAAAATCGGGCGGCTGATGAAGAATTGCGACAGCTTCATGCAAATCTCAGCGCGAGGCTGCGGCGGCGAGACGCAACTGCGCTTGCGCGCCCGGTGGTTGATCGGCCACCTGCAAGAGGCCTGCGCGCTCCTCGCCCATCGATACGCGCGCCGGCGCGACGGTCTGGCCGGGCCTCACGTGCTGCATCCCGTTGACCACGACGATCTCGCCGGGCTTGAGACCCTGCTCCACGACGCGCAACCCGTCGATCTCGGGGCCGAGCTGAATCAGGCGATATTCGACGCGGTTATCCGCCCCGAGCGTCAGCACGAACTTCTTTGAGAGATCCGTGCCCACGGCTCGGTCCTCGATGAGCACGCTGTCGCGGTCCTCGCCGCCCACCAACCGGACGCGCGCGAACAATCCGGGCGTGTAGCGGCCGTCGGGATTCGCGAGGGCGGCACGCGCACGTATCGTTCCGGCCGCGGGGTCGACCTGATTGTCGATGAAGTCGAGCTTGCCGGCATGCGGATAGCCCTCCTCGTCGATCAAGCCGATGTACACGGATGCGGGAGGGACGCCGGCGCTGCCCCTCCCGTGCGCGGCCTTGGTATAGCGGAGATAGGTTTGCTCGTCCGCATCGAAATAGACGTACACCGGATCATCGGACACCAGGGTCGTCAGGAGGCTCGAGCTCGTGACCAGATTGCCCGCGGTCACGATCGCGCGCGACAGGTGCCCGTCGATGGGCGCCCTCACCTCGGTGAATTCGCGGTTGAGGCGGGCTTCCTGCAACGACGCATCGATCGATCCCAAGGCGCCTTGCGCGGAGGATACGGCGGCAACCTCACGCTCGTACTCCTCGCGCGAGATGGCGTGCGCACCGATCAGCCGCTCGGCGCGGGCCCGGTTCGCTTGCGCGAGCTCCAAATCCGAGAGGCTCCGGCTTCGCTCCGCGAGCAACCGATCCACCTCGGCCTGGAATGGACGCGGATCGATTTGGAACAGCAGTTGGCCTTTTTTGACTCGCGCTCCATCCTCGAAGGCGACGCGGTCGACATAACCGCTCACACGCGGCCGGACCTCGACGGTGTTCACGGCCTGCAGACGGCCGCTGAATTCCTGCCACTCGCGCAACGGGCGGTGAATGACTTGGGCCACGGTGATCTCGGGCGCCGTCGCGGCCGACTGTGAAGGGGGTTTCGGCTTGGAATGGCCGAAGCCTGATAGGACCAGAAACGCCACCATCGCAGTGATGGCCATCACCGACATCACGCCCACCCGGCGACCCATGATTTGATCGAGCATCGATAACTCCGAGCGAAAAACCGAAACTCCGCCGGAATGATCCCGACGGCGCTGCGCGCCTCCCCTAGCCGTGGCCAAGTTCCTGAGGGGGACTTGACTTACGGCGGCAACGCGCCGACTCTATGTTCGTACGTTACCGGTCAGTCACTTGCTGGGTACGTTAGTGACCGGTAACTCACCTGTCAAGCGGAGATCGTGATGGCTCGATCCAAAAAGTCGCCAGACTCTGAACCGACGGACGCTATTCCCATAGTTGCGAAGACGCGGGTGCGCGATCGCATCATGCGCAGCGCCACCGAGCTCTTCTACCAGCGCGGCATTCGGGCCGTCGGCGTGGATACCATCGCCAACGAAGCCGGCACCAACAAAATGAGCTTCTACCGCAGCTTCGCGTCGAAGGATGACCTGGTGGCGGAGTATCTGCGCGAGGAGGAACGCGATGCCTGGTCATGCTGGGACGAGGCGGCCGAGGCGCATGCCGGGGATCCCCGTGGCCAGGTCGAAGCGCTGTTCGATATGCTGGTCACGAGCGCCTGCAAGGACGACTCGCGCGGGTGCCCGCTCGCCAATGCGGCCGTGGAGATCACGGAGGAGAGCCACCCTGCCCGCCCGGTGATCGCCAAATACAAGTCGGAACTGCGCCGGCGGTTTCGCGAACTCGCGAGTGAGATGAGGGCGCGCGATGCCGCGGCGCTCGGCGACTCGCTGATGCTGCTCTGGGAGGGCAGCTACCTGTCGCGCCTCACGCTCGGGCAGGATGGCCCCGTTCAAGGCGCCGCGAACGCGGCGCGGGCGCTAATCGCGGCTTATACGACCTGAACCGGCCGCGGCGGGGGCCAACGGCGTCACCGTCGCGATGCGCAGGCGATTTTCCCGTATGTGCCGCTCGCCGGTGATCTCGATCACCGCATGTTTGCCGGTCGCACCGATATCCTTGCGCGCTTCCACCCGCTGATCCTTGAACCGCTCGCGCTCCGCGACGCTGATCCGCTTTACCGTCGGCTTTTCGTAGAAGGCGCCAAGATAGTGAGCCACCGCCGCGGCGGCTCCTTCATCGGCAAAAAAGCCGAGCCGCAGCGCGTGCATGATGCGCCCCTGATCGATGCCCGCCACGGAGTACAGAGGATACTCGTTGAAAATATCCAGATTCGGCAAGCTCTCGGGATCGAAGCACTCGCCGGAGAGCGACAACTGAATGGCGTACCAGCGCGCGCCGGAGTCCTGCAGTTCCGAAGCCGTCAAGGCGCGCAGCGTTTGCGTCGACTCGACACTGGGCCGCGGCGCAGTCGGTAAGTCGGCGCGGCGCAACGCAACCGCCGCTTGCACCGCCGGAGCCGTAGGGCGCGGCGCCACTGCGGGGCGCGGCGCAACTGCGGGGCGCGGCGCAGCCGCCGCGGACGGCGCCACCACGACGCGCGGCGCAGCCGCCGCGGACG
>Ga0187887_10000820_pt1 | contig 29098 bp, 27 predicted proteins | sample June2016WEW_7_10_FD_132977 | JGI IMG/M metagenome (GOLD analysis project Ga0187887, IMG submission 132977) | Peatland microbial communities from SPRUCE experiment site at the Marcell Experimental Forest, Minnesota, USA - June2016WEW_7_10 | ecosystem: Environmental > Terrestrial > Soil >... | reverse complement strand
GGGGCAGGACTCCGGTCCTGCGCGGGTTCTCCAGAACCCGCTCCTGGCGAGCGTAGCTCGCACTCGGGCGTGTCGAGAGACCCGCCGCAGGCGTAGACGCCTGCCCCACCAAATGGCCAATCTCCAGCTACTTCACATTCCAGCCTTCCACCTGGACGGCCGGCGGTTTCTTGTCCGCGCGGGCTGCTTTGTAAGCCGCCGCTACGGTGCGCTTCTCTCCGGGCATCAGCGGGAAATAGTTATCTTCCCAAATTACCGGCAGGATCTCGTCTTCCTCGCGCACATCCTCCTCATCGCGTCTAACGGTTTTCACCATCAGGTGCACCGCGAACGCCAGGTTGCGCGATGGGTTCTCCACCGTGACGCGCGTGATGCCGTCGTCGCCCTTCACTTCGGATTCGGCCGAGTATTGCAGATGCACGGGCGGCAGGCTGTTCAATGCGGTATAGTCGGCGTAGCTCTTCTCCGGTGTGTAGAACCACGTGGACTGCTCCCAATCCAGAGCGTCAGGCTTGGTCGAAAGCCAGTAGAAGTTCGTGCTTACGGTCTTACCCGAAGCGTCCTCCAGAGCCAGCCGCACGAAGTAAGTGGGAGATAGGCCATCGATCGCGGGAATCGCAAAAACCCGCGTGGCGCTGTCCTCACCCACATCCAACGCGGCGTCTTTGGAGAACTTCTCACTCATATCGATGTTATAGACCCAGGCGCGCGCCTTCATGCCCGGATAAGCCCGATACATGGAATTCACGACCACCACCGACGCATCGTCATAACTATATTGAATGTGCAGAGGCTCGTTGGCCTTCTTGGCGCCGAAGTAGGACCCGCCGGGCCGCATGTACCAGTCGTACAGATGCCAGATCATGGACGGCCAGGCGTTGTTCAGCATCCATTGAATTACGCCCGTGGAGGTGTACTTATTCCGTCCGAAGGCCTCGAACATGGCGCGGTGCCCTTCGTAAGCCATCACTTGCGCCTTGCGCGCGAACTCCTCGACGCCAGCGGACGGGCCGTAGCGCGCGTCGAGCGCGGTGGTGAAGCTCTTCAGATCCTTGAACGCACCGCCTCCCGCGTGGTAGTCCCACCAGGAGTTGACCGGCCAAAGGCGATCCTCGGGCAGCATTTTGCGCAGGCTCTCGATGGGCGGAATCGCCGGTCCCGGACCGGTCTCCGTGTTGAAACCATGCGCGCCGCCGCGCGTCTTATCGAGCAGCCAGTAATTGGGCGGAACCCAATCGTACGGCCCAGTCATCTTCACGCCCGTTTTGCCGCTGACCTCGGTCGGTCTTTCAGTCGCCGACGACTCAAACGGATTCGGCCAGTCCAACTCCTTCACGATCTCGATGTATTTCTTCTCGACTTCGGCCGGCGGCGGGTTGTCGCTGCCGTTCATCCAATTGAAAACCGAAGGGTGGCTGCGCAGCCGGCGGAGCTGGTCGCGCAGGGATGCCGCCGCGATGGAATGATCGGCGTCTTTCCAGTTGTCCCATTTCTCCCAGTGATCGCAGCAGCACCAGCCCGGCGTGACCAGGATGCCCATCTGGTCGGTCAGGTCGAAGAAGCGATCGTCTTCGATCTTGCCCTCCAGGCGCACGGTATTCAGGTTCATGTCGCGCACATATTTCAGTTCGGCTTCCTGTTTCTCCGGCGAAGTGCGCAGCATCATATCGAACGTATAGCCGGCGCCGCGGATCAGGATGTTCTTGCCATTGATGCGGAACACACGGTGATCCTTCTCGTCGAGTATGGAAGTCACTTCGCGAATGCCGAATCGCGTGGAGCTTTCGTCGGACACGGCACCGCCGGTTTCAAACTGCAGCTTCAGCGTGTAGAGGTTGGGCGTGCCGACTTGGATGGGCCACCACAAGCGCGGATTGTCGATCTTGAGTTGCGCGAATTTGTCAGGGGTGAATTTCACCACCTTTGTCTCGTTCGCCGCCAGGCGCACTTCCTGTGAGAAGGCAATGCCTTCGATCTCGCCCTTCAGCGTACCGTTCACCGCATGCTTCGTTCCGTTCACCAGTTCCGCGCCGATGGTCAGTTCGGCTTTGTCGATCGCGGGCAGGTTCAAATGCGTGATCGCCTGCGGGAAGCGGATGGCCACCGGCCCCGTTGCGTCCAAGTGCACGTCGCGCCACAGGCCCATGTCCTTGTCGGGCATCCCCGGATTCCAATCCACGAAGGTAATCGAAAGGTCGTCGGGCAGCGGCGCAGACACCTCCACCGCCAGCGCGTTCACTGCGCCCGGCCTGACCGCCTCCGTGACGTTGTATTCGAACAAGCGCCAGGCCCCGGCCATGCTGCTGGAATCCGCGATGCGCTTGCCGTTCAGCCAAACGTTGGCGCGATAGTTGATGCCGTCGAAGCGCAGCCAGAGCGTCTTGCCCTTGTGCTCCGCGGGCGCTTGAAACTCCGTGCGAAACCACCAGGGAACGCGATAAGGGCTGTCCGGCGGCATGTGGATGTTTGAGAAGTTCGCCCCGATGGGATAGCTCTCGCCTGCGAACTGGCGCAGGTTCATTCCGAAGCCAGGGTCGGGATAGACGTGGTCCTTGACCAGCGCGGCAACTACGGTGGATGGCATGGTGGCGGGGTACCAGCCTGTGGTCTTGTAGCCGGGCTTGGAGATGACGTCGCCCGAGTGCTCATCCAGTTCGGATGATTGGATCGCCCAATGCTCGCGCAGCGCGAGCGGGGCGGCGGGCTGTGCGTGCAGCGCGGCGCATGCCAGCGCCAGTGCGGAGAAAAATGTCTTCATAGAGAGTTCCGGATCAAAAGATTACTATATATGTATGCGCACCATGCTAGCGACCGCATGCGCGGTCGTGCTGATCGCGATCTTTGTCCCGGCACAGCCCGCACTGGCGCAACCCGCCCCGCCACAAACGTCCTGGCAGCTTGTCTGGAGCGACGAGTTCAACGGGCCCGCCGGCTCGCAGCCGAACCCCACCTACTGGACCTACGATTTGGGCACCGACTGCTGCGGCAATCAGGAGCTCGAAACCTACACAAATGCCGCCGAAAACGCGCACATGGACGGCCTCGGCCACCTGGACATCCATGTGGAAAACCCCAACCCCGGCGTCTACACTTCCGGCCGCATCAAGACCGAGGGACTCTACGCGGCCGAGTATGGACGCATTGAGGCGCGCATCAAAGTACCGTTCGGCCAGGGGATGTGGCCGGCTTTCTGGATGCTGGGCAACAACATTACGACCGTGGGTTGGCCGGCTTGCGGCGAGATCGACATCATGGAGAACGTGGGCTTCACGCCCTCGATCGCGTATGGCAGCCTGCATGGTCCGGACAATTACAATGTGACGGCGCAGTACCAGTTGCCTAACGGCAACCTGGCGGACGATTTTCATGTCTTCGCCGTGGAATGGTCGCCGCAGCAGATTACGTTCTACGTGGATGGCAATCTCTATGAAACCCAGTCGAACACTGGAAACGGTTGGGTGTTCAACGTACCCGGCAACCCTTTCTTCATCATTCTGAACGTAGCGGTCGGCGGCGATTGGCCGGGATCTCCCGACGCGACGACCCAGTTCCCCCAGGACATGCTGGTCGATTATGTGCGCGTTTACCAGGCCACCAGCACCCCCGGACCGGCGATCAACACGGGCGGCATCGTGGATGCGGCAACCAGTGCGCCGGCATTGGCGCCCGGCAGCCTGGCAAGCATCTACGGGACTGGCCTGGCGGCCGGCACGAACGGCGCAACGTTCGACTCCACCACCGGAGCATTCCCGGAGAACGCTTCCGGTGTGCAGGTATTCGTGAACGGGGCGGCCTCTCCGCTCACCTTTCTGTCGCCGGAACAGATCAATTTCGCGATTCCATGGGATAGCCTGCTGATCGCGCCGCTTAACGTCGAAGTGATGCTCAACGGCGTGCTAAGCAATGCGGTGCCCATCACTCTGGCGAGCAGCGCTCCGTCGTTGTTCGGCGTGAATGGCGCGGCGATCCTCTCATGCGCCAACGGGGCGCCGCAGCCTGGCTCGAACTGCACGCTATGGGGAAATGGCTTCGGCCCCACAAATCCGCCGTTGATCGATGGCACACTGGCGCCCGCGTCGCCGCTGCCGTGGACAGTGAACACATGCGCACTCAGCATCGGCGGCATTACGGCGGATGTCACTTATTGCGGAGCCGCGCCCGGCGAGGTCATCTATCAGTTGAATTTCGTCTACCCGCCAGGCATAGCGTCCACCGGCGGCATGGCGGCGGGGAAGATCGCCATCAATGGCGACAGCGGCAGCTTCATGCTCGTGGTAGGGCCGACCGATTAAGATAAACGTATGCGCACCGTAATTGCGATTGCATGTGCGGCCCTGTCTGCCGCGACCTTAGCCCAGGCACAGACCGCCTGGAAGCTCGTTTGGAGCGATGAATTCAATGGGGCCGCCGGAGCGGCGCCGAACCCCCTCAACTGGAACTACGATCTGGGTGGGGGCGGCTGGGGCAACAATGAGTTGGAGACCTACACCAATTCCCCGAGCAACGTCTTTCAGGACGGCCTCGGCAACCTGGTGATTCAGGCCATCCGCGACTCCAGCGGCAATTTCACATCTACCCGCCTGCAGACCGGTCTCCCCGGCTCTTCCCAAGGCACGACGGATCTGAGCTGGCAATACGGGCTGATCGTGGCGCGCATCAAGCTGCCGTTCGGCCAGGGCGTGTGGCCGGCATTCTGGATGCTGGGCGAAGACATCGGCACGGTTTCGTGGCCTACCTGTGGCGAGCTCGACATCATGGAGAACTTCGGGACATTCAATAACAACGCGTCGATCAACAACGGCACCGCGCACGGGCCCGGTTATTCCGGCGGGGATGGCATCTCGAAGTCCATTACGCTGCCGTTTGGCGAGACCGTTTACGACGACTATCACGTCTATTCGCTGCTGTGGTCCGAGAACTCGATTCAGTTCCTGGTCGACGGCGTGGCATACAACACTGTGACGCCGGCCTCGATCCCAACGGGCGATCAGTGGGTCTACAACGCGCCGTTTTTCATCCTGTTGAATCTGGCCATTGGCAGCTCCAGCACTTTTCTGGGAACGCCCGATCCGAGTGCTCCCTTTCCCAACCAGGATTTGGTAGTGGACTACGTACGCGTCTACCAGTCTGTGGCAGCCACAACCGCAACACCCATCATCACCCCTGGAAGCGTGGTGAACGCGGCTTCGTACCTAGGAGGGGTGGCGCCGGGCGCGCTGGCGGTGCTGTATGGCGCGAACCTGGCGGACAACACCTATCAGAACGTCATCGACGCCAACGGCGATTTCGTTAAGACGTTGGCTGGCGTCACCGTGACCGTCGATGGCGTGGCGGCGCCGCTGGTATATCTTTCGCCAACCCAGATCAATTTCCAGATGCCGTGGGAGACGGTTCCCGGCGTGGCGGTGAGCGTACAGGTGACGCGCAACACCGTTGCCAGCGCGGTCGAGACGATTACGGTGGCGGCCAGCGCATCCCCTTCGATGTTTTTCGCGGACTTCACCAACGGCGTCGCGTGGATGACCGCGCCCGGATGTCCGGCGACGCAATGCACGGCGCAGACCGGCGGGGTTTACCAGCTCTGGGCCAACGGACTGGGCCCCAAGAACGCGCCGGAACAGGATGGCGTGCCGGTGGTATTCAACGGGGGATCGCTCGATCCGCTGCAAGTGGCTGGCGGTCCAACGAATTGCCAACTCACCATCGGCGGCGAGCCGGCGACTGTGGTTTATTGCGGTGCGGCGCCAGGGGAGATCATCGATCAGTTGAACTTCATGTACCCGGCGGGCGTGTCGAGCAGCGCGCCATACACCGACGCGGTTCTCACCATTAACGGCGCCACGGGCCGGTTCCGCGTGCCCGCCCCGGGGCAGTAGTTGAAGGGCGCTTCGATCGGGTCGCCGGCCCGCGGGGCTCGCCTCTGGAGTTTCTAGATTTTGTCCTCTCGTGGTGGGGCAGGCTCGCAGCCTGCGCGGGCCTCGTAGGCCGGCTCTTCGGTGCGCGGAGCTCGCCTCCACAGGCTAAAGTCTATGCCAAACTCCGCAAGAAGCCGGCAGAGTTTCGCGGCAGGCGGCCTACGAGGCCGCCGCAGGCTGCGAGCCTGCCCCACAAGAGGCCAAAGGCCAGTGGCGAGCGGCTTATTGGAGAAATGTGAGCTGGCTGTGAGTGGGCATGCGCTTCACCCACGAGTTCATCTCGCCTTCGCTGCGGAGCAAGTCCTGCAGCGTCGTCTTACTCAGAACATCGTCCACGGCGGATTGCACGGCATGCCAGAGGGAGCGGACGGAGCAATCCACCGAGCGGGTGCAGACCTGGATTTGGCCGGCGTGCTCGTGGCAGAAGTGCTTGGATTCGAAAAGGCGGCCGCCGAGCACGCCGATCACGTCGCCGATCGCGATCTTCTCGGCCGGGCGCGAAAGCGTATAGCCACCCACTTTGCCGCGCGCGCTGGTGATGAAACCGCCGCGGCGCAAAATGCGCAGCAGCTTGGCGGCGTAGGCGGGCGAAAGCGCTTCCGCCTGGCTGATTTCGGGAATGGTCAAGCTCTCATCCTGGCCCGCCAAGCCGATGCGCAGCAGGCAGCGTAATCCGTATTCTTCGTGTGCGCTGAGTTTCATGGTCTTATGCGTGACAGGTTACCGACTGGAATGATATCGTCCAGGCCGAGTAACAGGCGAGCCTCCGGCGACATGCGGCTCTTATCCCAGGGCGGATCGAACGTCAGTTCGAGCTTCACGTCTTTTACCCCAGGAACGGCGCGCGCCTTGCGCTCGACTTCCGCCGGGAGAGTGCCCGCTACCGGACAGTTGGGCGCGGTGAGGGTCATCTTGATGTGCGCTTCGCCCGCGGCGTTAACCTTGACGTCGTAAATCAAGCCGAGATTGTAGATATCCATGGGGATCTCCGGATCGAAGATTTTGCTCAACGCGGCGATGATCTTCTCCCTCATTCGGTGGACACTACCTCTTCCGCGCTGGTCAGCGCCGACTTCAGCGTATGCCATGCCAGCGTGGCGCATTTGACGCGCACGGGGAATTCGCGCACGCCGGAGAAGACCGCCAGCTTGCCGAGATTGGCGGCTGGTGGCTTGTCGGTGGTCAACAAGTCGTGGAAGCGCTCCATCATCTGCACGGCTTCCTGGCGCGATTTGCCTTTGACCGTCTCGGTCATCAGCGACGCGGAAGATGTGGAAATAGCGCAGCCCGCGCCGACGAAGCTGATATCCTGAATCGTGTCGCCATCCAGCTTCACGAACAGCGCCAGTTTGTCGCCGCACAGCGGGTTGTAGCCCTCCACGCGGCGCGTGGCGTCCGGCATCTGGTGGAAATTGCGCGGCCGCTTGCTGTGGTCGAGAATGACTTCCTGGTAAAGGTCTTGGAGCATTAGACCACCCCTCTATGGCGGAGCTGCGAGCCCCGCGCAGGCTGCCAGCCTGCCCCACTCATGCGAAGATCTCCTTCACCTTATGGATGCCGGCTACCAGGGCGTCGATATCGGCTTTAGTATTGTAAAACGCAAGGGACGCTCTTGTTGTGGCGGGGACTCCGAACCATTCGAGCACCGGCTGCGCGCAGTGGTGGCCGGTGCGTACCGCGACGCCTTCGCGGTCGAGGATGGTGCCGACATCGTGCGGGTGCACGCCTTCCAGTACGAATGAGAGCACGCTGGCCTTCTCGCGCGCGGTGCCGATCAAGCGCAGGCCCGGAATGCGCTCGAGTTGGGCGGTGCCATAGGCCAGCAAATCGTGTTCGTAAGTTTGGATACGATCGAGGCCGATTTCGTCGATGTAATCGACGGCGGCCCCCAGCCCAATGGTGCCGGCTATATTCGGTGTGCCGGCTTCGAATTTGTAAGGCAAGTCGTTGTAAGTGGTCTTAGCGAAGCTTACCGAACGGATCATGTCGCCCCCGCCTTGGTAAGGCGGCATCTTATTCAACAGATCGGCTTTTCCGTACAGCACGCCGATGCCGGTGGGCCCGAACATCTTGTGGCCCGAGAGCGAGTAGAAGTCGCAATCGAGCGCCTGCACATCCACCTTCATGTGAGCCACGGCCTGCGCGCCGTCGATGAATACGGGCACGCCGTGTTGGTGCGCGATGCGGGTAATTTCTGCCACCGGGTTAATCGTTCCCAACGCGTTCGAAACGTGCACCATGGAAACCAGCTTGGTGCGGGGGCCCAGCAGTTTCTCGTACTCGTCGAGCAGCAGTTCGCCGCGCTGGTTGATGGGCGCGATGCGCAGGATGGCCTGTTTTTCCTCGCACAGGATCTGCCAAGGCACGATGTTGGAATGGTGCTCCATGGCCGAGATGACGATCTCATCGCCGGCCTGGACGTGCCGGCGGCCGTAAGTGTAAGCCACCAGATTGATGCCCTCGGTGACCCCGCGGACAAAGATAATCTCGCGCCAGTCTCCCGCGTTGATGAAGCGCTGCAGCTTGACGCGCGCCTCTTCGTAGTGTCGCGTGGAACGCTCGCTCAGTTCATGTACGCCGCGATGGATGTTGGAATTATCCATCTGGTAGAACTGGTTCATGGCGTCCAGAACCATTTGCGGCTTCTGCGTGGTGGCGGCGTTATCCAGGTACACCAGAGCCTTGCCGTGGACACGCTGGTCCAGCAAGGGAAAATGCTCACGCGACGCCTGATCTTGCCAGGTTTTAATTGCGAGTCCCATGGAGTTTCTCCAGCAACAGTTTCTCCAACTGTGCGCGCAGCGATGCGACTTTGATGCGGTCCACGATGTCGCGCGCGAAGGCGTAGATCAGCAGGTTGCGGGCATCCGCGAGGCCGATGCCGCGCGACTGCAGGTAGAAAATCGCTTCGGTATCCAGCTGGCCGATAGTCGCGCCATGCGTACAGCGCACATCGTCGGCAAGGATCTGCAGTTCGGGCTTGGTGTTGATGACCGCGTCTTCGGAAAGCACCAGGTTCTTGTTGGTCTGCTTGGCGTCGGTCTTCTGGGCGTCTTTGCGGACCAGGATTTTGCCATTGAAGACCGCGGTGGAGTGGCCCTCCAGGATGCCCTTGTACAACTCGTGGCTGGCAGCGTGCGGCTTGGCGTGGTCGATGGAGGTGTGATTGTCGATGTGTTGGCCGCCGTTGACCAGGTACAAGCCGTTGAGCGTGCATTCGCAGCCTTCCGAGAGCACGGCGTTCACGTCGTTACGGACCAGCCCGCCGCCGAAGGATAGGGAGTGCGAGCGGAAGTTGGTATCGCGGCCGAGTTGGATTTGGAGCGTGGAGACATGGAAGGCGCGGGCGCTTTCGGTTTGCAGCTTGTAATGATCGATGACGGCGTGGTCGGCGGCTACGATTTCTGTTACGGAGTTCGTGAGATAGGCGCTTCCGTTGCCGGTGTAGGTTTCAAGGATGGTGGCCTGGCTATTGGGTTCCGCTACGATCAGTATGCGCGGATGGGAGACGGTGGGATGACCGTTGGCGGACGACTGGATGACTAGTTCGATGGGTTCTTCGATCACCGCTCCTTTGGCTATGTGGATGAAGAGACCGTCTTCGAAATTGGCGGTGTTTAGGGCTACGAAGGCGTTGTTCGCATAACTCGCGTAGCGCGCGAGATAGGGCTCGACGTTCGCTTGGGAGAGCCGGGAGATTTCGACGCCGGAAGCGGCCTGCGAGGCCGCCGCAGGCAACGTGCCTGCCCCACTTGGCTCAAAGTGTGTGCGGGAAATGGGGGCCACGCTGGTGAAGCGCCAGTCTTCGTCGTGGGTGGTCGGAAAACCAAGCTCACTGAAGCGCTGGCGAGCTTCTTCTCGGATTCTTTCGATCATGCGGCCTCACCCTCGAGACCGACGTAGCCGGATTCTTCCAGCTCGAGCGCGAGTTCTTTGCCGCCCGATTTCACGATGCGCCCTTCGGCCAGCACGTGGACGTAGTCCGGCACGATGTAGTTCAGCAGGCGCTGATAGTGGGTCACCACGATCATCGCCCGTTCGGGACTACGCAGCGCATTGACGCCCGCGGCCACGATTTTCAAGGCGTCGATATCCAGGCCGGAATCGGTTTCATCCAGGATGGCGAGCTTGGGCTCCAGCACAGCCATCTGAAAGATTTCGTTGCGCTTCTTCTCGCCGCCGGAAAATCCGGTGTTGACGGCGCGGTTCAGCAGGCTCTGATCCATCTCCATCAGCGCCATGCGATCCTTCACGATCGCCAGGAAATCCATGGCGTCCAGATCGGCCAGGCCCTGGTGCTTGCGGACGGCGTTGAGCGCGGCCTTCAGGAAATAGAGATTGCTGACCCCGGGAATTTCCACCGGGTATTGGAACGCCATAAAGATGCCTTCGCGGGCGCGATCTTCGGGCGACATCTCCAGCAGGTCTTTGCCGTTGTAAACGACCTCGCCGGCGGTGACCTGGTATAGATCGCGGCCGGAGAGGACTTGCGCGAGCGTGCTTTTGCCCGATCCATTGGGGCCCATGATGGCGTGCACTTCGCCCGAGTTGATGGATAGATCGATGCCCTTGAGGATTTCACGTCCCGCGACGTTGGCATGCAGGTTTTTGATTTCGAGTAATGACATGGCTAAAGACTTGGTTAACTTATCCGACGCTTCCTTCGAGACTGACTCCCAGCAGTTTTTGGGCTTCCACGGCAAACTCCATGGGCAACTCGCGAAAGACTTCTTTGCAGAAGCCGTGCACGATCATGGAAACCGCGTCTTCGGTGGAAATACCGCGCTGCCGGCAATAGAAAATCTGGTCTTCGCCGATCTTGGAGGTGGATGCCTCGTGCTCCACCTGCGACGACGTGTTCTTCACTTCCAAATAAGGGAACGTGTGCGCACCGCACTTGTCGCCCAGCAGCATGGAATCGCATTGGGAATAGTTGCGCGCGTTGGCGGCGCTTTTCAGAATCTTTACCGCGCCGCGATAAGTGTTCTGCCCGCGGCCCGCCGAGATGCCCTTGGACACGATGGTGCTCCGGGTGTTCTTGCCGATGTGGACCATCTTGGTGCCCGTATCGGCCTGCTGGTAGTGATTGGTGAGCGCCACCGAGTAAAATTCGCCGACCGAGTTGTCGCCGATCAGCAGGCAGCTCGGATATTTCCAGGTGATGGCGGAGCCGGTTTCCACTTGCGTCCAGGAGATCTTGGAGTTGACGCCGCGGCACGCGCCGCGCTTGGTGACGAAATTGTAGATCCCGCCGCGGCCTTCCTTGTCGCCCGGATACCAATTCTGCACCGTTGAATATTTAATCTGGGCGTTGTCCAGCGCCACCAGTTCGACCACTGCCGCATGCAACTGGTTGGTGTCGCGCATGGGGGCGGTGCAGCCTTCCAGGTAGCTGACGTATGCGCCTTCGTCGGCGATGATCAGGGTGCGCTCAAACTGGCCTGTGTTCTTCGCGTTGATGCGGAAGTAGGTGGACAGTTCCATGGGGCAGCGGACGCCCTTGGGCACGTAGCAGAAAGACCCGTCGGTGAAGACCGCGGAATTCAGGGCGGCGAAGAAGTTGTCGGAGGTGGGGACCACGGAGCCCAGGTACTTTTTGACCAGATCGGGGTGCTCCTGGACGGCTTCGGAGAACGATCCGAAAATGATGCCCAGTTCGCCCAGCTTTTCCTTGAAGGTGGTGGCTACCGAGACGCTGTCGAACACCGCGTCGACCGCCACGCCTGCGAGCAACTCGCGCTCCTGCAACGGGATGCCGAGCTTTTCATAGGTGCGGAGCAGTTCCGGATCGACGTCGTCGAGGCTTTTGGGCCGGTCGGCATTGGTCTTCGGAGCGGCGTAGTAGGAGATGGCTTGGTAATCGATAGGCGGGTAGTGGATGTTGGCCCAGGTCGGCTCGGTCATGGTAAGCCAGTGCCGGTAGGCCTTCAGGCGCCACTCCAGCATGAACTCGGGCTCATTTTTCTTCTTTGAAATCAACCGGATAACGTCCTCGTTCAGGCCGGGCGGGACGGTATCGGAACCGATCTCGGTGACGAAACCCCACTTGTATTCCTGGTTGGCGAAGGTTTCGATGGTGTTGGCTGAGGTGCTCACGCAGTTCTCCTGGAAATCTATGCTCATCTATAGGATGCTAAATCTGTACTAAAGTGTCAAGATTGGGACGGTGGGTGGGGGCTTGGCGGGGTTGGACGGCGGAAACTTTCACGCAAAGGCGCAAAGGGGCTGCGAAGGGCATGGCCGTACTGGCGGTCGGTAAGACCCTTCCCTTCACTATTTCGCGAACCGTCGAACGCTAAAGGAACTTGGCAGCCCCCACGACCATGTGCACGAGCAGCCCTTGAATTAAGCTGTGAAGCTGGTAAGGGCCCCTGGCGTGAAGGGCGGAAAGCGGCAAAACGACAAGCCTCATCACCAGTTCAACCGCAACTCCATAGCACAGACCAAAACCAGTGCGTGTTCCCTCAAGCAGCCCAGACTGCGGCTTGCCGTGTAGTAGATAGCCGCTGCCGAGAACGCTATAAAGAAGTGCAAAAAGACACCCAGAACATAAGTGCCGGCGCGGCCCTGGAAAGCCGCCGGCCCAAGCAAGCCGCCGGCAATCGAGAGCGGAATGTCCGCTCCAAACAGTATGCAAGCTTGTGCCAGGTCCAAAGCCCCGGCAATCAGGCCGCCCACTGCGATGGCCAGTAGGGCGTGCCGCTTCCCCATCGGTTCCCGTACGGAATCTCCAATCATCCGATATCCTCTCTTTCGCCTCAAGCTAAATTAGGTTTACGATACTCTGGCGAGACCGGAGAAGTCCTGAGCCGGGTCTGAAACACCCTGAATACTTCTGAAATGACTGGTACAATAGCCGATCCTGCATGGAACGCGCAACCACGGCAGTGCTTCGCATCGGCGCCTGGTGCGTCAATCCGGCGTCCGGCGAGATTTCACGAGATGGAGAGACCGCGCGGGTAGATATGCGGTCGATGCGGTTGCTGCTTATGCCTCGCCCAGCACGCTGGCGAGGTCGTCAGCATCGACGACTTACTCAACCAGGTTTGGTCCGAGACCAGCGTCGCTCCGGACTCCGTCTATCAGGCTGTGGCATCGCTCCGGCGTTTGCTTGGCGACGACCCCAAGCAGCCCACTTACATTGCGACGGTGCCGCGGCTGGGGTATCGGATGGTGGCGCCGGTCAGTCCTTGGGTGGATCAGTCTGCTCCAACCGCGACCGCCCCCGACGCGCCGTTGCCCGGCCGGAGTCGCAAAGCAGCCTTCCTACGGGCCGCCGTGGCAGCGCTGGGCCTGGCGCTCGCCGGGACTTTCCTGTTCCACGGCAAGGTGGCGAACACGGCTCCGCCCTTACGGAAATCCATCGCCGTGCTGCCGTTTCTCGACCTGACAGCAAAGATGAACCAGGAGGCATTCGCCGACGGCATGACCGAGGAACTGATTGACAAACTCAGCAAGATCCCGGGCCTTCGGGTTCCGGCTCCCACGTCCTCGTTCTATTTCAAGGGCAAACAAATAACCGTCGCCGAGATCGCCAGGACGCTGGGTGTGGCATATATACTCGATGGGAGCGTGCGCAAATCGGGCGCCCGGCTGCGGGTGGCCGCGCGATTGATTCGTGCGGACAACGGGTACGTGGTCTGGTCCGAAACCTACGACCGGCGATCGGACGATATCCTGATGGTCCAAGACGACATCGCCGGCGAGGTAACGAAGGCGCTGAGGGCATCCATCGAGGATGTTCCGTAAATGGGAGGAAGGCGATGAGCCAAGCCATTCCGGAAACGGGGAGCCGGGTCGCCCCGGCGCTATTTCGCGCGGATGCGATTTCCGAAGAAACGCGCCGCTTCAATGCGGAGATCGTTAAGCTGTTTACGCCGTTGCCCAACTGGTGGGAGGTGGGTGCGCAGGCTGTCCGGGACTCCCGCGCGCGCGGGGAAGGCCCTTTTCCCGTGGCGCCGAAGTCGGCCCGGGCGCGCACCATCGCCATCGAGGGAAAGGGAGGCGGTAAGATCCCGCTCCGAATCGTCGCGCCGCGGAATCCGAGAGGCGTCTATTTTCACATACACGGTGGGGGAATGGCGCTCGGAGCGGCGGACTTGCAGGACCCGATGCTCGAACGTGTGAACGAAAAGGCGGCCCTCGCGTGCGTGAGCGTCGAATACCGTCTGGCGCCCGAGTACCCTTACCCGGCCGGGCCGGACGATTGCGAATCGGCCGCTTTGTGGCTCGCGAAAAATGCCAAGGCGGAATTTGGTTCCGATGTGCTCGCTATTGGCGGCGAATCGGCCGGCGCCACGCTGGCCGCCGTCACGCTGTTGCGCATGCGCGACCGCCACGGCTTCACCGGCTTCCGCGCCGCGAACCTCGTTTATGGCGCGTACGATCTTTCGATGACGCCCAGCCAAAAACGGTTCGGCGCCGAGCGCTTGGTGCTGCGCACCGTGGATATCGAGAAGTTCATGGAGGCATATCTTCCGGGCGCAAAGGATATGCGCCATCCGGACATCTCGCCGCTCTACGCCGACCTGCAGGGGCTTCCACCCGCGCTGTTCACGGTTGGAACCTGCGACGGCTTGCTCGACGATTCCCTCTTCATGTACGCGCGCTATATCGCCGCGGGCAACCGGGCGGAACTGGCGGTCTATCCAGGGGGAGCTCACGCGTTTAACGTTTTTCCGATTGAAATTGCCGGGCAAGCGAATGCCCGAATGGACGCCTTCCTCGCGCGCGAAACCAGTGCGGCTTTGCCCGCGGACCTTCGGTAATGAGCTAAGCTTCGGATTCTCTGAAGTACCGCGAACAGATGCGGATATCCGGGTTCCCGCGCCATTGAATCGGCAGGAGTCACCTGGAAATCCATCTCATCGTTTGGAAATAGTACAGTAGGGGTGGAAGCCAGGAATCGGCAGACGGAATACCCGGAATGGGGCAGCGAACCTAACCTAAGTATGTTCCGACGGGATCGGAAGCGCGCCAGCCTCCGAACCCGTGCTGGGCGGCGCGGCCTCTATTACGGATATCAGTTGGGTCACGGCGGTGGCCCGCATCGAGTAAACATTGCAGTCCTCGGAATACCCTTTCAATTGAACCTGGCTCGCAGAAGCCAGACCTTCGATGGGCAGGCCGCCCAGCGCCTGACGCACCTCGTCACCGAAGGCCAAGTCGGCGTCCAGGACTGCCGGCCGGGGAAATCGATCGGCGCCGATTCGAGTTCATGGTTTCGCAGACCCCCAACTTTGCCCTTGCCGTGATGAAGGTCATGGCGGACCGTTTGCGCCAATCTAACGCGCATTTAGCCAGTACTTACGGATATGATCTCGGACAAAGTGCGCCGCTTGCGGGGAGCGAGTTCTGGCTGAGAGAAACCGTTCCTTGACGCTAGGCCAAGGGAATATCCGGCGCACATGTGGCAGAGCGTCTTCAACGGAGCGGTTTCCCCAACGGTTAATAAGCCCAGTGGCGGCTTGCAATCGGCGCTGCGCCGTGATACTGCTTTGATCGGAGGTATGTCCATGATCGATATGGCTAACCGAAGCATGGCCCTGTGGGCCCTGATTTCAGTTATTCTGATCCTGTTGTCCTGTTCCGTCAACAACGCGCCCCAGCCCGGCACGCCGGCGTTCTATTGGGGCGCCGCCAAGGAAACCTATGCCGCGGGCGACTACCAGAAAACCGTCGAGCACCTGGGCAACATTCTGTCCAGCCAAAACGATTACGTCGCGCGCGCCCAACCTTGGATGTTGATCTTGACCTCTGGCATGGCGCAAGGTTACATCGATCTGGCAGAAGCGTATGATGCCGGAGGGCACGCCAATCGCGCGCAGGCCTCGAATTTTCGCCGCCAGGTGAATACTTACCGTGGCGCCGCCAACACTCTGGCGCTCCAGTTTGCCGATACCTTCTCGAGATTTCAGAGCAAGGAAGAATTCGTCACGCTGGCTTTTGCGTATCCCACCGGCAGCCCCACCGAGGTCGTGTTGCTGAACAGGATCTATGGCGGCGCCTGGCTACCCGATGGCGAGATTGAGACCGCCCAGAAACGCGCCATCGAGCACGCTTTGCTGCTGGCCACGTGCCGGGCGGCGGGCGCGAAAAACGATCCGGCCAAGGCCCAGGATCTGCTGAAGACCGGCGAGGCCAAGGTCCCGCGAGCCGCCTTCGTGCAGGCCATGGCGGCCTCCCTGTTTGATGAGTCCCTGCTATACGGTCGCAACAAGCTGGATAAGCCGGACACCATGAAGATCTTCTGCAGCCGCGCCGAGGAGGCGCTAAAAACGGTGCCGTCATCCAAAGACAGCGCGGACCTGAGCAAGAAGATCCAAGCGGCATTGAAGAAGGCCAAAGCCTAAACCGGCCGCGTTCACTCGCGCGCAGTTACCAACCGGATGCAAATCAGGTGACCGCTCTCGGCCAACACCCGATGGCGCAGTTGGCCCGCCACATATGTGCGGTAGCTATCCTTATCCATCACGAAAACGCGCGCGCGGCCTCCGCGCAACACTTCCACCAGCGCTTCGGGAGTGAATAGGCGGATCAGGAAACGGTCGCCGTACCACTGCATCTGGTTATCTTCGTCGAATCGGGGTTGGCCGGCATCGTAAAACGCGACTCGTTCGCCGAGGACGGTCGCGGCGGTCGCCGCCTTGGCTATGGGACGGATTTCGGCGGCTTCGAGGTGCGTCCGCGGGAACGCCGCCACGGCCACCACCGCCAGCGCCATTACCGGGGTCGCCACGCGCAGGCCCATGCGCAGATAGCGATCCGGCACGAACTTCCTGAGGCCCAGCGCCGCCAGTATCGCAAAGGCGGGATACGCGGGAAGCATGTATCGCAGCACGCGGCTGCGCGCGGCCGCGCACAGGGCAAAGACCACGCCGGCCCACACGAGCAGCAGCCACAATCTGCGGTCCCGTCCCCGGAAGACCGCGGCCAAGCCGGCAATCGTCGCGGGCAACCACGGCCAGTAGGACCTTGCCAGCATCCACCCATATTCGAACGCGCCGGTGTACCGCCGCCACGCTGGAGACAAACCTCCGTAAAGCTCGTTCCGCAGCCACGTGGAGTGGACCTGCAAGAACCACCAGCCGAACAAGTGAATCAGATAGGCATACCAAGCCGCCAATGGCAAATAGGCCACCACCAAACCCGGTATAGCGTAGCGCCAAGGCGGCCGGCGGCGGCTCACGATCAGGTGCAGCACGAACACGAACGGCAGCGCCAGCCCCATCATGCTGCGCGTCATCTGGGCCAGGGCCGTGCAGGCCCCCGCGGCCAGGTACCAGCGCGGATCGTCTTCCGTGAGCGACCACGCGCAAACCGCGCACAGCACGAGGAAGGTGAACGGCACATCGGTCATGCCGCGCGCCGTGTACTTCAGGAAATACAGGCTGGTCGCCATGACAAACATGGCCAGCACGGCCGTCCACGGGTCGCCCGTCAGCTTGCGCGCCAGCCAGTAGACCAGCAGGATGACGCCCAGCCCGCACAAGGCGGAAGGCAGCCGGGCGAGCGCATCCGAGAATCCGAAGACCGCGAAAAGCGACGCTTCCATCCACTCGATCAGCGGCGGATTCTCCAGCGCCGGCTCGCCGTTGCTGTGAAGCACCAGCCAGTCTCCGGTGCGCAGGATGTCTTTGGCGATGTGCGCGTACTGCGCGTCGTCATAGCCGGTGAGGTCTCCAGTGCGGAGCGGCGCGAGAACCAGGATGGCGGACAGAATTGCGAGGATCGCGAAGTACCGGCGGGTGTCCAACAAGCCAAGTATATCGCGCGGATCGGGGCTTACCTCAGTAATTCGTCGAGGCTCCGGGCATCCAGCACGCGGTCGGTCAGGTCTTCCAGCCCGGATGGCGACAGCATCGCGAGTTTTTCGGCGGCCCAATTCGGAAGTGCGCCAAAGCGCCTCTCAATTAGCCGCCGAAGGATGGTCAGTTCGCCTTCCTGGCGGCCTTCTTGACGGCCTTCCTGCCGCGCTTCCTGACGCGCTTCCTTAAGTAATGGCCCCAAGAACTCGTGCTCCCGAATATCGACATCGATCGGCATTTTCGACTTGTTGCGGCGTTACGTCAGCAATTCTTCCACGCTCTTGGCGTCCAGTACGCTCACGCTCAAATCTTCAAGCTCGGACGCCGCCAAGGATGCCAGTTTTTCGGTGGCCCAATTCGGGAGAGCGCCGAAGCGCTTCTCAATTAGCCGCCGAAGGATGGTCAGTTCGCCTTCGTGGCGCCCTTCTTGACGGCCTTCCTGGCGGCCTTCTTGACGGCCTTCCTGCCGGCCTTCCTGTCGTTCCGCTCTAAACATCGGTCCCAAAAACTCGTGTTCCCGAATATCGACATCAATCGGCATTTTCCGTGTCTCCTGCTCCACCGTTCCCCACAAGTGCCTCAATCCAGCCAGGATAGTCAACTGGGCCAGAGCGGTTTCCCTTTCCGCTGCCGCCAAACCCGCGATCCGGTCCACAATCCTGTGGACTGCCTTTTTATCGTCCCGCAATCGCGCCAGGATGGCAATCACATTGTCGCCCACCCCGTCGCTTTCCAGCAGCCGGTCGCCATCTAACTCGCGATGTCGACCAGACGGTAGTCGAACGACAGCCCTGGGCCACGCAGTGCGCTCTCCATTTGCAGCGGACGTTCGCCCACGTACAAGACCACCTGTTGCGGCAATTGTCCAAACAACCGGAATATGCCCAGGCAGTATTCCGCCATCCGTAGCGGCATGGCTGCGTCATTGCTGCTTTGCAATTCCAGGTGGATCAGCCCGCCGTCCACCGTCTCGCCGAGGAGGTCCAGCCGCAGGTTCCGGACATTGGGCAGTTCCACGTTGAGCCACTGCGCCACGGCTGTGCCGGTCAACTCGCGCACGGTGAGCCTGGCTGAACCTTGCAATAACAGCTTCAAGGTTGCGTCGTATTCCTGCATGTGGAGAATCCGCTGACTTGTACCTACGGAAAAGGGTGGATAAGCCGAGGCCTTTTTCTCCGGGGAAACTGCGTGGGCAGGTATCTTTGCCTGCCCACGTTGGGGAGGGACAGTTACTTCTGAGGGGTGCTGGCAGTGCCGGTCGTCTTCGTGGTGCTGTGCTTCGAGGGCTTTGAGGTCTTCTTGGCCTTCTTCGCCGGTGCCGTGCTCTTCTGGTCCGGCGCCGGCTGGCTCTGAGCGGCCGGCGCGGGAGTCTGCGCAAAAGTCAAAGGCAGGCTGGCGGCGGCGAAAACGATCGCGATTAAACTTTTCTTCATGGTGATCTCTCCTTGCGGGATTCATTTCTCCCGTCAATTCCATCTTCCGCCATCGCCGTGTTTAGTACGATAGACTCGAAAGGCTAACTTGCGGACGAAACAACACGCCGGAATCGCCCCACCATAGCCCCTGTCAGGGCCCTCGATTAGCCCCGATACGGGATATCCGCCGGGCCCGCCGTAGCGCCATCATGGACTTGGAGGACCGTGAAGGAACATTCACCTGCGCCTGCCCGCCGCATCACGCACCGCAGCCTGCTGCGCGTGTTGATCGCCGGATTCAGCCTGGTCATCCTCCTGCTGCTGGCAGGCGCTTTCATCGGTATCGGCAATATCCACACCATCAAAGAGAGCGCCGCGCGCCTGGTCGAGGAGCAGCAGTCCACCAACCGCCTGCTCGAAGAGGTGCACCGGCAGCAGGCCAGCCTCAGCGAAGTCTTCTCCATCCTGGCGCGCGATCCGGATTCGCTGGACGCCGCCAAGATCCTGTCCCAGTTGGACCAGGCGGATGGCAACATCGACCGCATCGCCGCGGAGGGTGCGCAAACTCCCCAGCGGCGCGTCTACGATCAGCTCCGCCAAACCTCCGCGGCCTTCTCGGCAGAAGCGCGGCGGTTGCTGGCCGTAGAAGAGCCTGAAACATTTTCGTCGCAGGATCTTTTCCGCGACCACGAAGCGTTCATCTCCGTGGTCGCCAGGCTCATCGAGTCCAGCTACCGCAGGGCCGTCGCGGCGCAGAATCAGATCGACCGGCGTTCCGAACGCCTGGTCAAGCAATCCGCCGCCTTCTTGGCTGCGTTTCTGGCGTTGGCGCTGGCTTGCTCGGTGCTGACCGTTCGCCTGACCGCGCAACTGCTGCGCAAAATGGACTGGCAGGAAAGCGAATTGAGCCGGGTTTCCTGGCACATGTTGGAAGACCAGGAAAGCACCGCGCGCCGCTTTTCCCATGAACTGCACGACGAGCTCGGACAGTCGCTGACCGCCGTCAAAGCCAACCTGGCGGCTCTGCAAGCGGAGGGCGCTCCCGATCCCTCGCGCTTGGACGACTGCTTGCGGCTGGTCGACGAATCCATCGGCAACGTACGGCAGATGTCGCAATTGCTGCGTCCCACAATTCTGGACGACTTTGGCTTGGAAGCCGCGCTGCGTTGGCTTTGCGAAGGCTTCTCGCATCGCACGGGCATCCGGACGGAATTCCAGTCCGGTATCTCCGGCCGCCTACCCGACGAAACCGAAACGCACCTGTTTCGTTTGGCGCAGGAGGCGCTCACCAACGTGGCGCGGCATTCCGGCGCGCACAACGCCGCGGTTACGCTGGATTCGCAGGGCGGGGAGGTGCGCCTTTCCATTCGCGACGATGGGCGCGGTCTGCCGGCCACTGGCGATTCGCCGCGCGGCATGGGTATGATCGGGATGCGGGCCCGCGCGCGCAGCGTCGGTGGCGACCTGAGCGTGCGCTCTAAAGAAGGACAGGGCGTCGAGATTGAAGTCCGCGTGCCGGCCGGCGGCGCAGAACATGAGAGAGAAGATCCACATTTTGTTGGCTGACGACCATGCGGTGGTGCGGCAGGGATTTAAAATGATCCTAGCCGCGCAACCCGATATGGAGATCGTGGGCGAGGCCGGCAATGGACGCGAAGCCCTCGATCTGGCTGGCCAGTTGCAGCCCGACGTGATCGTGATGGACGTGGCCATGCCGGAGTTGAACGGCATCGAAGCTACCCGCCGCATCGCCGATCTGTCTCCCCGATCGCGCGTGCTGGCGCTGAGCATGCATAAGGACTCCGTGTACGTTCGCGAAATCCTGCGCGCCGGCGCCCGCGGCTACCTGCTGAAAGACTCCATCTCGAGCGACCTGCTGGCGGCCGTGCGCGCCATCGCCCGCGGCGAAGGCTATCTGAGCCCCGGGGTATCCGACGCGGTGCTCAACGATTACCGCCGCCATGTGACCGACCCCATCGATCTGCTCAGCAGCCGCGAGCGGGAGGTGCTGCAGATGATCGCGGAAGGCAAAACCAACAAGGAAATCGCCACCGTGCTGAACCTCAGCGTTTACACGGTGGATGCGCATCGCGGCCGCATCATGGAGAAGCTCAACTTGCACAGCGTCACCGACTTGGTGCGTTTCGCCGTGCGAGCCGGCTTGGTGGATTAGGTTATCCTACCAACTGATGAAACCCATGCGCGAGTGTGCTCTCTTGCTAGCGGCCTTACCCCTAATCGCCGCCCCACCCGACGACCTCGGCACGCTCGTCGGCCCACAAGTCCCCGCTCTTTTCACGATCTATAAAGACCTGCACGCCCATCCCGAGATCTCGATGCATGAAGAGCGCACCTCCGCGCTGCTGGCGGCAGAATTGCGCAAGGCGGGCTACACCGTCACCGAACACATCGGCAAATATCCCGACGGCAGCGCCGCATTTGGTGTTGTCGCGATTCTCAAAAATGGCGCGGGACCCACGGTGCTGGTGCGCACGGACATGGACGCCTTGCCCGTCGAGGAAAAAACGGGCCTGCCTTATGCCAGCACCATTGTCGGCGCCATGCATGCCTGCGGGCACGATCTCCACATGGCGTCCTTTCTGGGCGCTGCGCGCACGCTGGCCGGCATGCGGGACCGCTGGCACGGCACCCTCATGCTGATCGGACAGCCTTCCGAGGAGCGCGTCAACGGCGCCCGCGCCATGCTCGCCGACCGGCTCTACGAGCGCTTTGGCCGGCCCGATTATTGCATCGCGCAGCATGATACTCCGGAGATTGCCGCGGGACAGGTAGGCGTCGTCGCGGGGCCGATGCTCGCCGGCGCCAGCACCGTGGACGTGATCGTGCGCGGCGTCGGCGGCCACGGCGCCCGCCCCGAAACCACCAAGGATCCCGTGGTGATGGCGGCGCAGTTCGTGCTGGCATTGCAAACTATCGTCAGCCGCCAGACCGCGCCGCAAGACCCGGCCGTGGTCACAGTCGGCTCCATTCACGGCGGCACTCGTCCCAACATCATTCCCGACGAGGTGAAACTCCAGATCTCCGCGCGCGCTTTCAGCGAGGAGGCGCGAAGGAATATTCTGGCCGCCATCGAGCGCACCGCGCGCGGCGTGGCGCTGGCCGCGGGTGTCCCGGATGATCGCACGCCGCTTGTCCAAGTCAACGAGGCCGAGTCCGTGCCGGTCACCTACAACGATCCGGCGCTGGCCGGACGGTTGAAGAGCGCTCTGAGCGCCGCGTTGGGCGGCCCGAATGTGCTGGATGGCAAGTCCACCATGGTCAGCGAGGACTTCGGTCTCTTCGGATTGGAAGGCCGCCGGATTCCTTGCGTCATGCTCTGGCTGGGAGCCGCCGATCCCGCCAAACTCAACGAGAGCCTGCGCGCCGGGCACGCCCTGCCTTCACTGCACTCCAGCCTCTTCGCGCCCCTGCCCGAACCGGCGATTCGCACCGGCGTCGTCGCCCTGACATCCGCCGTCCTGGAACTGGCCAGGTAGCACGGGCTTCAGCCTGTGTTGCATTCTCCCGCATGTTCCTCTATAATACAAAGTACTCTCCATCTGAAAGGATAAATGCGTGAGCATATTCGATCTCCTCTTCATCGTCGTATTCCTGGCAACCGTTGCCATCCTGTTGAGCGCCGCGTTTCTCGCGATTCGCGGCCGCGGCAGCCGCGCGCTCGTACTTCTGCGCAAACTGTGCATCGGCGCCGGAGCATATCTCGGCATCGTCGTTCTCGCGTCGTTGTTCTGGCCGCGCACCGTGTTGCAAGTGGGAGAGCGGCAATGTTTCGACGATTGGTGCATCGCCGTCGAAAACGCCGGCCGGCAGCCGGCAAGCGGCCCGCCCACCTATCTGGTCACGCTGCGATTATCCAGCACCGCCCGCCGCGTTTCGCAACGCGAGCTCGGTGTGGCCGTCTACCTGACCGACAGCAGCGGCCGCCGTTACGACCCCATTCCGAATAACTCGGATGTCCCTTTCAACGTCCAACTCGGACCCCAGGAATCCATTGCCGCCACTCGCGCTTTCGACGTGCCCGGCGATGCGCGCCAACTCGGACTCGTCATCGCGCACGAGGGCGGGTTCCAAATTGGCTGGTTCATCGTCGGTTATGAAACGTGGTTTCACAAACCCGCTATCGTGCGCCTTCCAGGAACTTAGAGATATGCGGCCCCATGACCTCCAACTTCAGGCACTTCTCCAATCACCCAGCCTGTCCCGAAGTGCTTCGAGCGAAGACGCCGAGGCCAATGGAGATGCCGTGGGCGGTTTCGACGGTGAAAACCCATCATGGCTTCGTAGACCGAACCGATTTGTTCCGTCGAGGGCGCGGTAGGAGATGCGCTCGCCGTCGAGGTAGAGCAGATCCTGGAGGATGAAGAGTATGCCGTCGGAAACCAGCGGCGTTTCGATCACGGACGTTGCGCTGCGCTTCGATTCCCAGGGCTGGCCTTCGAGGAAGGGGTAAAGCGTCCGCGTCGAAGAGTCCGCCATGCCGCGGGGGCAGGCACCGCGAACCGTAACCGCCGCCATCGTAAAGCAGCCGGGTTAGGGTGACGATTTGCGCCCATGCGCCGTAGCGGCTGTCGATGATGTCTGGATACTGGCCGGCGTCCGCATGAAGCCAGGTTTCGTCGAACCCATCCGGCTGCGGTCTTCGGTGTAGAGAACGAAGACCATGCGCATCAGCGTAGTGAGCATGCCGCCGTAGATGTGGCTGGGGTTGTGCCGGAGGGCTTCGGCGAGGACGGCGGGGTGCGCCGCCCGGTCCGCTTCCTGAAAGCCACGGACGAGCACGTTCAGTGCGCGCAGCACGATGGCCAGGCGAGCCGAGCACCATGCGATACTAAGGACGGTTCCGAGAGGTACGCGATGGCTGGTCACGTATTCCTTTGTTACGCCCACGAGGACGCGGAGTTTGGCGCTTGCCGAGAATCTAAAGAGGTTTGGTGCTCCCGTTTGGCTGGACAAACTCGACATCCCACCTGGTGAAGATTGGGACCGCGCCATCGACTACGCACTTGAACACTGCGATAGTTTCATGATTGTCCTCTCTGCTGAATCAGTCGCTTCTGATGAGGTTCGCGCGAAGTTACGGACGGCGCTCGACGCAAGGAAGCGCATTATTCCCGTGCTTCATAAGCAGGTTGAGATCCCACGCCAATTGCGGCTCATCCCGACAGGAACGGGAAAAGACCGAGAATGCGCCAATGGGACAATGGAGTGGACCCCGATTTTGAGACACTCAGAGTGCTTCCGCCTGCGCCCGGAAATGTCCGCGATGGGAAGATCGAAGTTCATTACGGCAAAACCGATAACGCCCGCCGCAGGATTCCGATGACGCCAAGGGTGCAACCGATTCTGGATATGCGCCTCTCTAAGGCCGCTGGTGTCGAGTGGGTCTTTCCATCTCCCACCATAAGCGGACACATGGAGCCTTCCTCCCTCAAGAAGCAACGCGCTAAGGCGATTCAGCAGGCAACAGCCCTTTTCGTCGGCAGACCGGGCGGGAAGACGTTGAGTTCCAGGGCTTCGAGCTTTACACCTTTGCGGCACACATGCCTAGCCCGATGGGCACCGCACATGGACCCTAGGACCCTGGCATACCTCGCTGGGCACGCGACATGAACATCACGAAGCGTTACGTTCACCCTCAAGAGCAGACCATCCGTGCGGCGATGGCTCGCGCGCAAGTGGCGAACAGTGGGCATACTTCTGGGCATACTGCCCAAAAAGAAGACTTGGAGGATACCCCAATCATGACGCCAACTATTTGATTTTGTTGTGGTTAAATGGTGCGCCCGGAGGGACTCGAACCCCCGGCCTACTGGTTCGAAGCCAGCCGCTCTATCCAACTGAGCTACGGGCGCGCACCTTGGTATTCACAAAACGGGCCGGCGTACACGCCGGCAGCAGGAGTGGAGTCCTGCCCCACGACTATCGATTTTACCGCGAACAGACCGCCAGCAGATAACGCCCATCGGGGCTGCGGATCTCGTCCAGGATGCGCAGGCCGCCGTGCTCCGCCAGCAATTCGCGCAGCGCTTCCGGAGTGAACCTATAGCTGAAGTTCAGGTTGATGTGCTCAACCCGCTCGATCAGCACTTCGCGATCGGGTGTGGCGATGCGCAGATCGCTGTCCGGGCGGAAGTGCGCGGCCGTCACGTGCAGGCCGGCAATGCTTTTATCGCGCTTGTCTTCGAAGCGCACTTCTCCGTCGTCGGCGGAGACGCCCAGCGCGGCCAGCGGGGCGAATGCGAACTGGCGCAGCACGTCCGGGTGCGGAGCGCTTCCATTGGTCCGATAGATCTCGGCGTCCAGGATCAGGCGGTCGTCGCCGTGCAGGCATTGGGCCATATGCTTGATGTGATCGAGCGGATCGAATCCGCCCAGGGTGTTGCCGGACATCAGCAGCAGCTTGGGCGATTCGGCGGCATCGGAGGCGAAGACCAGGTGCATGGGGCTGGAGATATCGGCCTTGATGCCGGCGGTTTCGATATCCAGATCCTCGGCCCCGGCGCAGGCCATTTCGAGCAGCGCCTGGCTGGCATCCACGGGATAATACTTCAGGTCGCGGCCGGCGTACCGGACGACGTCGAGCAGCACGCGGTCGGTGGCGCCATCGCCGGCGCCGAAGCTGATCACCGGCAAACGTTCGGCAAAGGGTTCCAGCAACCACTTCGTTTTGGCGGCGAGTTCCTTCCAGCATCGGCACAGGCCGTCACCTGCGGGATCGGCCGCGCGCGCCAGCCAGGCACGCACCGCGAGCGGGCTCCAATAGAAGAATTTCTCGGGGAGGTCGCGCGCCTCCACGGCCTCGGTAAGCTCTTGGACGATTTCCGATTCCGTCAGGACCACTTCAATCTTCATGGGTCTACTTAACTATAAACCCATGATCTGAATTCCGGCGTCGACGAAGATGGTGTTGCCGGTGACGCCGCGGCCCAGATCGCTGGCCAGGAAGACGGCGGTATCGGCAACCTCGGCGGGATCGGTGTTGCGGCGCAGCGGCGCGCGGGTGGCCACGTAGTCGAGGATGGTGGTGAAATCCTTGATGGCGCGCGCGGAGGCGGTTTTGACCGGTCCGGCGGAGATGGCGTTGACGCGAATGCGCCGCGGGCCGAGATCGCTGGCGAGGTATCGGACGGAAGCTTCGAGGGACGCTTTGGCCACGCCCATGGCGTTGTAGTTGGGAACGACGCGCGTGGAGCCGAGGTAGGTGAGGGTCATCAGCGCCCCGCCGTCCGTCATCAGGGGCGTGGTGGCGCGAGCGACGGCGACGATGGAATACGCACTCACCTCCTGCGCCAGCAGGAAGCCGGCGCGGCCGGTCTCGACGAAAGGGCGCGACAGATCTTCGCGATTGGCGAAAGCCAGGCAGTGTACCACGGCATCGAGCGGACGGCCGAGGGCGCCTAGAGATTCAGTGAGAGCGAGCAGATCTTCTTCCTTCGTGACGTCGCAGGGCCAGATGCCCGCCACCGGCAGTCCTTGCGACAATTCTTCGATGGCGATCTTCTGGCGGTCGCCCAAGTAGGTGAGCGCCAGGGTTGCGCCTTCCCGCCAGAAGGCTTGCGCGATGGCGTACGCCAGGCTCCATTTGTTGGCGATTCCGAGGATGAGGGCGGTTTTGCCCTCCAGCAGATTTGGCATGAGCGTAAGCTTCTATCCTAACCGCATAGCTATCGTAACCGCATGGGCCGGCCGCCTTCGTCCTTGCTGCGCTGGGCGGCGTCCATGAAGGCGAAAATCTCGAGCGTCTCCCGGTTGGGCACGGGCGGTTGTCCGGTTTCGAAGAACTTCATCACCTCCACCAGCAGCGGGCGGTAACTATCGGCGGGGCGGGAGGGGCTTTCGACAATCCGCTTGGGGCGAAAGACCACCGCGCCATAGTCGCTGTAGGGGCGCAGCGCGCGCACGGTGCCGATGCGGCCGTCCTTCCAGCGGCCCACGATGACATCGGCATCGGGCGAATAAGTGCGGCTGACTTCTTCGCAGCCCGGGCCCATGAGCGCATAGAGCAACTCGATAGGATGGATGGCGTACCAGGCGAGATCGAGCTGGTGGTGCGGCTCGAGTGGACCGGGACCCCAGGTTTCCACGCCGGTGGCGTCGGCGAACTTCATGGTCTCGGCGATTTCGCCGAAGCGGAGGCTGGACGAACTGAACCACGGGACGCCGGCGGCGGCGGCCAAGCGGGCGATCTCGCGGGCCTCCTCCAGCGTGGACGCCAGGGGTTTATCGATGAACAGCGGCTTATGCGCGGCGATCACGGCGCGGGCCTGCGCCAGATGCACGCGGCCGTCCACGCTTTCGAGCAGTACGGCGTCCACGTGTTGGCACATCTCCGGGATACTCGTGTAGAAGCGCACCTTCCACTTGGTGCGGAGCTCGTCGGCAAATTGGTCGACGCGGGAGGCGCTCGATTCGATGTCGGGGCTGCCGCCTTTGTAGGCCGCTACGATTTGGCCGCCGGGCACGTGATCGGGCGAGGATTCGTCGTTCAGGATTTCGGTGAACGCGGTAACGTGGGAAGTGTCGGTGCCGACGATGCCCAGGCGTAGCGCGGCGGCGGCCGGGAGCGCGCTAAATAGCGTGCACAAGAACGCGCACAAGAATAAGATGGCGGTTGGCTTCACTTCCGGCATTGTACACTGAAAGCGCAGATGGGCGGCCTGCGAGGCCGCCGCATCGTGATGAAACCCTGTGGGGCAGGCGTCTACGCCTGCGGCGGGTCTCCAGACCCGCCCGTTCGCCCCGGCCGAGGGTTGGCTTTCGACCGTGACGAGAAGAGCGGGTCCTGGAGGACCCGCGCAGGACTGGAGTCCTGCCCCACTAGAATGGATCTGACTACTTCGCTCACCTACATTAAAGGCGTCGGGCCGGCGCGCGCGGCCATGCTGGAGGCCAAGGGCCTGAGCACGGTGGAGGATTTGCTCGCCTACGTGCCGTTCCGCTACGAGGACCGCAGCAATGTGAAGGCGGTGAACGAACTGGCGCCGGGCGAGATGGCGACCGTGATTGCGGAGGTGCGCTCGGCGAGCCTCTCGGGATTCAAGCGGCGGAACCTGGGACTGTTCGAAGCGTCATTCACGGACCGGTCGCGCGGCATTCTGGTAGGCAAGTGGTTTCACGGCGGATATCTGGCGAACGTGTTGGCGCCGGGGCAGAAGGTGGCGCTCTACGGCAAGGTGGAGTTCGACAGCTATGCCGGGCAGCTCACGATGCTGCATCCGGAATTCGAGATTCTGTCGGAAGACGACGATGCAGCGGAAGCGGCGCTGCATCTGGGGCGCGTGGTGCCGGTTTATGAGGCCGTGTCGAAGATCAGCACGCGCGTGCTGCGGGCAATGGTGCATCGCGTTTTGGAATCGCTGCCGCCCGTGGAGGATCAACTTCCCGATGAAGTGCGGCGCCGGTTGAAACTGCCGGACCGCTGGACGGCCATCCGGGAGACGCACTTTCCGCCGCAGGATTCGGACATGCGGCTGCTAAACGCTTTCCGATCGCAGGCGCAATTCCGGCTGATCTTCGAGGAGTTCTTTTGGCTGGAATGCGGCGTGGCGTTGAAGCGCAGCAAGGCGCGCACCATGCCGGGCATTTCGTTCGAGCTCACGGACGGCGTGCGGGAGAAGGTGAAGGCCATGCTGCCGTTCAAGCCCACCGGCGCGCAGAAGCGGGTGCTGGGCGAGATCGCGCAGGATATGAAAGCGCCGCGGCCGATGAACCGGCTGCTGCAAGGCGACGTGGGCAGCGGCAAGACCATCGTGGCGGCGGAGGCGGCGGTGATCGCGATCGAGAACGGGTACCAGGTGGCGGTGCTGGCGCCCACGGAGATCCTGGCGGCGCAGCACTATTTCTACTTCAAGCAATTGCTGGCGCGGTTGGATTACGTGGTGGTGCAGTTGACGGGCTCGTTTACCAGCCGAGAGAAGGTACAGCTTAAGAAGCTGATTGG
>Ga0187887_10000817_pt1 | contig 29180 bp, 31 predicted proteins | sample June2016WEW_7_10_FD_132977 | JGI IMG/M metagenome (GOLD analysis project Ga0187887, IMG submission 132977) | Peatland microbial communities from SPRUCE experiment site at the Marcell Experimental Forest, Minnesota, USA - June2016WEW_7_10 | ecosystem: Environmental > Terrestrial > Soil >... | reverse complement strand
GGCTGGCCGTGGCGGGCTGGCTGGCCGCGGCCGACGTCCCGGCGGCCGGTGCCGCCACGATGTACTTGTCCGGCCCGAGCCAGAACACGGCGATCAGCGCCGTGACGGTGAACAGACCGGCCAGCCACAAGAACGCGTAGAAGCAGTGGTAGCCGTAGCCGGTCAGCCACTTCGCGCAGTGCTGGCCGAGCGTGCGCACCGGGCTGAGTGACCCGCGGTCGCGCACGTCGTCCCGCTGGGCGACGAGGATCCGGCGGGCCAGGTCGTCGTAGCCGGCCCCGCCGTACGCGGCGGCGAGCGCCTCATACGGCTGCGCCCGGTACTCGGGCGAGCATCTGCGGAACCACCAGAGCCACTGCGCGACGTCGGAGGCGTGGGCAGCGTGCGGGCCGGAAGCCCGCCTGCCCCGGCGGGCGAGCCCGCCTGAGCCCGGCGGCCTGGGGCCCAGCCGTTCCAGGTCGCCCAGCCCCGGCAGTCCCGTGTAGCGGAGCCCGTCCAGTTCCAGCAGTCCGTCCACCAGGAACCCGTGGTGCTGGTCACCAAGCTGGAGGGTGCCGGTCTTGGCGCGGGTCAGGTTGAGCGCGACCGGGCGGCCGCCGTCTGCGCGGGAGCGGCCGGCGCGGGAGCCGGCCGGCGCGGGGCCACCGGGCGGCTCACCGGCCGGGCTGACGAAGCGTCCCGCGCAGCGGAACTCCCGGCCGACGCTGGCGTCGGTGAAACTGACCGAGCCGGCCGGGCCGGTGCCGACCGCTGCGAAGTCCTGGTCAAGGAGAGCGTCTCCCTGGATCTGGGCGAAGTCCGCGACCAGGGCCGGGCCGGTCGCGTTGGCCAGCGTGGATCCGCGTAGCGACAGATGGCCGTTGATGGTGGCCGCGGCCAGGCAGACCGCGCCGGACGGTCCGGACCCGATCGCGGTGAGACCGTTGCGGGCTTCGTCGCACCCGGCCGCGCCGTTCTTGACCGTGAGGTAGTCGGCCATCAGGGCGGGGCCGGTGTCATTACACAAGAACGCGTTGCGCATCGCCAGGCGGCCACCGACGGTCGTGTTGCTCAGGCACACGGCACCGAGTGATCCGTCTCCGCCGGCTGGCTCGCAGTCACACCCCCGCAGGATGGTCGTGATCGCGGTGAGCCGGGCCGGGCTGTGCTGCTCGATCTCGTCGCGGAGCCGCTGGCGGGGCTGGCTGCCGGGGGCGTGCCCCCGGCGGACATGCGCGCCCTCCAGGGACAGCCGGCCGCTGACGGTCGCGCCGCGGATCAGGAGGGTGCCCCGGCTGCCCGCCCCGGCCGCCTCGAACCGCCGCCCCGACGCGACATCCCCGTCCAGCACAAGGTCGCTGTGCACGGTCAGGCCATCGGCCAGCAGGGCAGGCCCGGTGTGGTTCGTCAGCCGGGCGCCGTTGAGCAGCAGATCACCGCTGATGGTCGCTTCGCGCAGGCGGATAGCCCCCGTCTCGCCTTCACCCTCGGCGCTGAAGTCCTGATCGAGCCGGGCGCCGTCCCCGATCGTGACGAGGTCGGCCAGCAGAGCCGGCCCGGAGGCGTTGACCAGCGTGGCCCCGCGCAGCGACAGCTGGCCACTGATCGACGCCCCGGCCAGGCAGACCGCACCCAGCGGGCCCGAACCGGTTGCGGTCAGGCCCTCGTGACGGCTCTCGCAGGCTCCGGCGTGACCCTTGACGGTCAGGTTCTCGGCCATCAGCGCCGACATCGCGCCGGCCGCCAGATGGGCGTGCCGTAGCACCAGATTGCCCGCGATCATGCTGCCCGACAAGCAGACCGCGCCTACCGACCGGCGCCGATGGGGCGGGGGATCGTCACCCGCCCACGGAGCGCGGTCCGTCGCGTGGCCCGCGCCGCCGCGCTCAGCCGGGACGGACGGCTCCGCCGGGCCGGGCCGGGCCTCCGCGGGACCGCACCTGACCCGGGCGCGCTCCAGCGACAACTGCCCGGAGATGGTGCCGCCGCGCAGCAGCACGGTGCCCTGCCAGCCTCCGCCGGACGCCCAGAAGTCCCGTCCTGATGCCGGGTCCCTGGCCAGGAGTAGATCGCCCCGGACGCTGAGGCCGTCCGCGATCATCGCCGGCCCGCCGCGGTTGGCCAGCCGGGCGCCACGCATCATGAGGTTGCCGCTGATCTTGGCGCCGGACAGCTGCACGGCTGCCTCGCCATCCGTGTGACCGGCCGCGTCGAGGCCGTCCATGAACACGCCGACGCAGGTGCCGCCATCGCTCACGGACAGGCCGGGCGCGCGCAGAGCCGGACCGGAGCGGTTGACCAGGCGCGTGCCGTCCAGCCTGAGCTCGCTGGCCACCTGGGCACCGGCCAGCTGGATCAGGCCATCCGGACGGCGGCCGTCGAGCTCGCAGCCACGGATGATCAGCGTGTCAACCCGGGCCCGGTTCGCCATGACGGCAGGCAGCACGCACGTGTCCAGGAATAGCCCGGGCAGCTTCGCGTCAGACAGGCTCAGGGGCTTATCAAAGCGGCAACCGGTAAAACGCAGGCCGATGGCCGCGCTAACGCCGTCCAGGTTCAGCTCACCGCGAATCCACGCACCGCGGATCACCACGCCCCGGGGATCAATCAACTGCGGAGGATCAGGCTTATCGGCACCGGTGAGGATATTCCGAATGCTGCTCGCGTCGAGGGAGCGGACCCGGCCCAGGTTCCGGACCTGATCCAGGCCCAGCGGGGCAGGTTCGCGGCAATAATCTAGCCTCTCACCATTTCCGGCATAGCGGATTAACGGATTGTTCCGTCCGGCCGTGCGGATGAGGGAACGCCGACCCAGGAGGCGTAACATGAACACACATTAGCGTGACCAGCTGGCTGCCGGTGACAGTAAAGAACACTCGCCGGCTACTTATTGCACAATAAGGGGGGCGAGCCTCTTATTAATTCCGGCATTACCGGACTAACTGGCCAGTGCCCTCCTGGCGTGGCACGCTGTGGTCCGTGGTGATCTCGATTCCCGATCTCGAACGGCGGGCGGCGCTCGGCTGGCGGGCACCAGAGGAAGAGCGGCTGGGCGACTGGCTGCTTCGCGCCGCCGGCGGGTTCACCGGACGGGCGAACAGCGCGCTGGCCCTCGGTGATCCCGGGCGACCACTGGACGAGGCCGCCGGTACGGTACGCGACTGGTACCAGGCCCGCGGCCTTCCGCCCATGATCGCCATCTCCTATCCGGCGGGCCGGCCCCATGCGGTCGCAGCCGACCGCTTCCTCGCTGAGCAGGGCTGGGGCGTGCGGTCCGGTGCCGCGACGGTGATGACCGCCCCGGTAGGGCAGGTAGCCCGCGCTGCGGGGCCGGTCCCGGCGGACCGCGTCGAGGTCGCGCCCGAGCCCGATGCGGCCTGGCTGGCGCTGTACCACTACCGCGGCCAGGAGGAGCTGCCGCTGATCGCCCGGCAGGTGCTCACCTCCGCACCCTGGCAGGCGTTCGCTTCGATCCGGGCGGCGGGCCAGACGATCGCCATCGGCCGGGTGGCCGCGGCCGGCGGCTGGGCCGGCCTGACCGCCATCGAAGTCGCCCCGGGGCACCGGCGCCGCGGGCTCGCCACCGTCGTCTCGGCCGCGCTCGCCAACCGGGCCGACGCGCACGGCGCCGGGCACGTGTACCTCCAGGTCGAGGACGACAACGAGCCCGCCCGCGCGCTGTATCACCGCATCGGCTTCGCCGCGCATCACGGCTACCACTACCGCCTCGCCCCGGCGCGCTAGCGCCGCGGTCCGGCGCGCCAGCGCCGCAGTCCGGCGCGGCGACGGCGGGCCTCCCCCGGCCGGCAGCGGCACTGTTTATCCCGGCTTTCCCGGGCAGATGGTGAGGGCACGCTCACTGGCCGCGAGGGAAAGGGAACATCATGGCTGTCCCGGCATTCCAGGACTATCCGCTGGCCGACCGCGACCGGGAATGGGACAGCGCCGCGGCGGAGAAGCGGATCCGGGAATGGGCCGGCGCGAAGGACGAGCCGAATGCTCAATACCGGGATGCGCACGTCTGGTACGACAGCGACAACAGGGACAACTTCACCGCGTACAAGCTCCTGATCACCGATGTCATCGACGGCAACGTCCGCGCCGTGCCGCGGGCCATCATGGCCGCGGAAATGTGATGCAGGGCTCGCGAGGGGGTGCCGGCCTGCCCAAAACAGGACATTGATCGGGTCAAGAGCCATCTCGCCAAGTACTACAGCAAGATGGGCGAGGACGCGCCCTGGGAACGCGGTTAGCACGTTTATCCGGGTCCGGGCGCACTACCGCGCCAGGATGACAGCGCATGGCGAGACGGCGACCAGTGAGTTCGTACCAACGGAGCCGGTCGCGGCCATCGACGCGCTCACCATCGTGCGCAAGACCCTGCCCGCGGACGACAATGGCACGGCCGTGCCCGCCCAGCGGCACTGGTAGGTAGCGCACCTGGCAACTGCCATGACTACCATTACCGCATCGCCCCGGGCCCCAGAGCCGCGCTGCGGCGCCGGGGACGGCGGACCGGCCTGCCGGTCCCGGGCGGCCGGGAGGCTGACGATGAGTACCACCGGCACTGGCCCCCCGGCCGACGTGGGCATCCTGGTGTTCGACGTGCTCGGCACCGTCGTCGACGAAGCGGGATCGGTCGCGGCCGAGACGGCCCAGGCGCTGGCCGCGGCGGGTGCCGGGCAGGCCGCGGCGGACCAGGTCGCGGCGGAATGGACCCGCCGGGTCGAAGCCCTGACCGGCCAGATCGCCGCGGGTGAGGCACCCTGGAGATCCAACGACGCGCTCCGGCGGGACGCACTCCAGGAGGCGCTGCGCAGCACCGCGCAGGACGGGCTCCCGCCGGCCCTGGCCAGCGACCGGGCCCTGCTCGACGACCTGGCTCTGGTCGGTCACCGGCTCCGGCCCTGGCCAGATTCGCCCCGGGGTCTGCACGCCCTGGCCGGACACTTCACCGTGGTCGCCCTGTCCAACGCCAGCCTGGCCCAGCTGGCGTCGATGTCGGCAGCGGGTGGCCTGGCCTGGCACGGCGTCCTGTCCTCGGAACTGACCCGGGCGTACAAGCCCGATCCGGCCGTCTACCGGATGGCCCTGGACCTGCTCCGCCTAGACCCCAGGCACACCATGATGATCGCCGCCCATCCCTGGGACCTGCGAGCCGCGGCCGGGCACGGGATGCGCACCGGCTACATCGCCCGGGCTGGCGAGGGCACCCCAGCCCCGGACGACCAGTTCGACGTCTACGCCACGGACCTGGCCGACCTCGCCGGGCAACTCATCCGCGACCCTGGCCCAGCCCGCTGAGCCCAGCCCGCTGAGCCCAGCCCGCTGAGGCCTTGGAGCGCAGGCCGCCGGACCGCCCCGCGCTACGGGGGACCGGGCTCAGGGACGCGGAGGACACCAGCGGCGTGCCGCCGCGCGAGCTCACGGTAGATCCCGGGATTATTCGCCACCCACTGCCCGGCTCGGCCGGTGACCGGCCCGACGACCCGGGCCGGGACGCCCGCGGCGAGCATGCCCTCGGGAATCTCCATTCCGGGGGGCACCGTGGCCCCGCCCGCGACCAGGGCCCGCGGCCCCACGATGGCGCCATCCAGAACGGTGGCCCCGTTGCCGATCAGCGCCTCGGCGTGCACCACGGCGCCGTGGACCACGCAGACATGCCCGATGGTGGCCCCAGCGCCGACCTCGGTGACTGGATCGCGTCCGCCGTGCAGCACTGAGCCGTCCTGGACGTTCGCGCCGCGGCGCACCAGGATCGGCCCGAAGTCGGCCCGGAGCACGGCCCCGTACCAGATGGACGCCTCCGCCTCGACGCGCACGTCACCCACCAAGGTGGCGGTAGGGGCGATCCAGGCCTCAGGGCTCACAGCGGGCGCGAGGCCCTCGAAAGAGAACAATGGCACCCGACCATGATGCACTGCCCCGGCGATGCGGAGCCGCAGGCTGCCGGTCAGCAGGGCGCCGGAACGGCCTGGCCGTAAGATTCAGCCAGTCAGCCTGCCCGAATGAACTGACCGGAGCGTAGCCGAGCGATGAGCCCCCGGCACTACCAGCTGGGCAAGCGGCAGGCGGTGATCGACGAGAGCCGCCGCCGCGTGCTGGACGCCGCCCGGGCGCTGCTGGCCGACCCCACCGGCTATCCGGCGTTTCACCGTGGACGCGGTGGCCAGGCGGGCCGACGTCGCCCGCGCCACCGTCTACTACCAGTTCCGCTCGAAAACCGGGCTGCTCGAGGCGCTCTGTGACGACCTGGCCGAAGCGGGCCAGATGCGGGATCTCCCCGGGGCCTTCGCCGACCCCGACCCGCGCACGCCGGTCCGCCGGCTGATCGTGGTCTTCGCCGGATTCTGGGCGGCGGACCGGGTGGTGATGCGCCGGCTCCGCGCGGTGACCTCGGCGACGCCGTGCCCCTGGTGACCACGCTGGCGGACGCCGTGCTCACGAACCTCGCCGGACCCGGTAGCGGAGGTGGGTGACGCCCGGGGCGTCCACCACACGCACGATCTCCAGGTGCACCGCTCCGCCCAAGTGGTCGAACAGGCGGACCCCACCCCCGAGCAGCAACGGAACCACCGCGATGTCGATCTCGTCGAGCAGCCCCGCGCGCAGGCATTGCTGGGGTACCTGCGAGCCCATCAGCGTGACCGTCATTTCGGCCCGGCGATGAAGCCGTCCAGCGACATGGACAGGAGCCCGTGACTCGCGTCGTCAGCCTGCCGAGCCGGGGAGCCACCCGGCCCGCCCTATCCGCGCAGGCGCACACGTCCCGGGATGGACGCGGCAGGGAGTCACCGGGGCGCCGGACATTGACGGCTTTATCACCCGGCATATGACACGCCGTGAGCGATTCTGGGGCCTCATTCCGGGTTCTCGCGTTCACGCCGAGTTACCTTAGGAATTGTGTTCGCCTACGCAGTTTCATCCTGGCCGGCGGGGCTTGTCCGATTCGGCGCCGCACGACGGGGCAGGCCCACGGCTACAACCCGCTCGCGGTGGTGGCATGACATCTCCGGATGACGCCTGCAGGCCCGGGGCGGTCCAGTCCGAGCACGCAAGTCCCGATCATGCGGGCAGCGTGCTGTGCCGACTCCTGATCGGCCACCCTGACGTGGTCGACATCGAGATTCTTGGCCAGACCGAGATCCTGGAGGGAATCACGTCTTACTCGCTGGGCGTACTGCTGCCCGGGGGCCGGGAACTCTACATCGACGTGGAGGACGCCCCCGCCGCCCCGCGGGGCGCCGGGGCGCCGCGCGGTGCGGCCGCTCCGCCAGGCTCCGCGAGGCCGCCGGGTTCAGCGGCGTCGTGAGCGGCAGAGGGGCCGGCGGGGAACGGCTCGGGGGTGGCACGCTCGATGGCCGGCCAGCCGACGTCCGCGTCGTACTCGGCCCGCTCGGCCCGCCCGCCGCCGCGCAGCCCGAACAGCCGCTTGGAGAACAGCAGGTAGGCGACGATCGCCAGGTTGATGACGAGGGCTAGCACCTTCAACGTGGTCACGCTCTTGGTCAGCTCATAGATCTCGTACGGCACGAACACCGCGGTCTCCACGAACGTCAGGTACGCGGCCCAGCGGCGGCCCAGCCACAGCCCGATAGCTTCAACTCCCTGAACGACGGCGTACGCGGCGATGGCGACCCCGAGGACGTACAGGTTCCTGATGCTGACTGCGAACAGTCTCTGCAGATCGTGCACGACGCCGTGGCGGCTGGAGGCCATCGGGCCGCCGAGGCCCCCCTGCAGATCGTGGAGAATCCGGGTGAAGTCCGCGTTCAGCGCGGCCTTGTGGCCGGCGAACAGGAACACGGCTGCGACGAGCGCGGACAGGACCAGGAAGTGCAGAATCCGGTCAATGGCGATCAGCCGCAGGACGTAGCGGTCGCGCAGTGGCCGGCCTCGTAGCGGGAGGGTGACCTCATCCCGGGACGGCGGGTGCCGCCGGGCCGGCTGGCCAGGTGGGCTCAGCACCACCCAGGAGTCGCAGCGCAGGCAGCGGTACCAGCGCAGGCCGCCCGATTCCCGGGCGAAGAGCTGGTCCTCGGGGCGCAGCTCGGATGCGTCCGTGCCGAGAAGTTCATGGCCGTGCAATCCGCAGCCGATCAGCTCATAGCGGAGCTTGGGGCGGTACCGCCGCGGCCGCTCGGTGCCCGGCGCCGCCGTCGGTACGGACGCCGGGGTCTCGGTGCTCATGTATCCCCTGCTACCCGCTCAGAGCGGGACTAAAGAGCTATGTCCCGTGGTTACGCGCCTGTCGTGACCGGACGGCTGATCAGGAACGGGCGGCGGCGGCCGGCAGGTGCACGCCGGCAAGGCGCTCAGCCTCGGCCCACAGCCGGGCGGCGGCCGCAGCGTCGCGGGCCCGGCGCGGGGGCCGGACGAAGGTGGTGGAGCCGACCAGCCCGAAACTGCCGCCCGGGCCGTAGTACCCGCCAGACACGGCGGATGGGCTGGTGGCGGCGTACAGCAACGGTTCCGTGCCGGGCCCGACCTCCTGCGACGGGAGGAACCGCATGCTGTTGAACACCGTCAGCTTCGGCTTGTCGCGGCCCAGGCTGGCCCCCGCGGTCTGCAGGTTCGTGCGGGTGAACCCGGGGTGCGCCGCGGCGCTCGTCAGATCCCAGTCGCGTTCGACCGCGACTGAGGCGAGCCGCAGGCTCATCATCAGGTCCGCGAGCTTCGATTGCGCATAGGCGAGATTGGGGCGGTATCGGTGCTCCCATTGCAGGTCATCGAAGCGAATCCGGCCATAGCTGACCACGCCGCTGCTCATCGTGACCACCCGTGGCGCCGGGGCGGCGAGCACCAGCGGGAGCAGCCGGACGGTCAGCGCGAACGGACCCAGGAAGTTGCTGCCGAACTGCAGCTCGAAGCCGTCGGCGGTGGTCATCCGGGTCGGCGGCGCCATCACGCCGGCGTTATTGATCAGGACGTCGATGGGCGAGCCGTCGGCGAGGAGCCCGTCACTGAACTCCCGGACCGACGCCAGGTCGGCCAGGTCGATGCGGCGCACCTCGAGCCGCGCGCGCGGATGACCGGCCAGGATCTCGGCCCGGGCCTGCTCGCCCTTGGCCACCGTGCGGACGGCCATGATGACGTGGGCGCCCGCGTCGGCGAGCCGCCGCGCCGCCTCCTTGCCGGTGCCGCTGTTGGCACCGGTGACGATGACTCGCTTGCCGGCCTGATCCGGGACCGTGTACATGATGACGTTTCCTTCCCAGCCTCTGACAGACCATCGGTCTGTTATTCACGAACTTAGCAGACCGTTGGTCTGTACACAAGGGACCGCCGGTCTGTAAAATATGGCCATGACCACCTTCCAGCGTGCGCGAAGCGAGGAGCAGCGGGCGGTGCGCCGCCGGGCGATCCTCGGTGCTGCCGCGGGAATGCTGGCCGAGATGCCGGTGGCTCAGGTGACGCTCAACGAGCTCAGCCGGCGGGTGGGCCTGGCCAAGTCGAACGTGCTGCGTTACTTCGAATCCCGCGAGGCCGTGCTGCTGGAACTGCTGGATTCGGCGTGGCAGGAATGGCTGACCGGGCTCGAGGCGGACCTCGGCGGCGCGATCGACGCCGCCGCGCCCCCGGCCGAGCGGGGCGATCAGCTGGCCGCCGCGCTGGCGGCATCGCTGGCGGCCCGGCCCGTGCTGTGCGACCTGCTCAGCGCCCAGGGTGCCGTGCTGGAGCGGAACGTCTCCCCGCAGGTGGCCGCGACGTACAAGCGGGCGGCGCTAGCGGACGTGACCCGGCTCGGCCGGCTCGTCCACCCCTATCTGGGCGAGCTCGGCGAGCAGGACACGGAGCGGCTCGCCGCCGGAGCGGTGCTGGTGGCTGGCGCTTTGTGGGCGCACGCGCAGCCGTCAGCGGCCGTGCTTGCGGCCTACGAGGCCGATCCCGCGCTGGCCGTCATGCGGACCGACTTCACCCCGACCCTGCGTGAAGTGCTCGAGGTGCTGATCGCCGGCCTGCTGGCCCGCTCCTCCCGGTAGCACTGGCGGCCGCGCCGGGAAAGCCTGCACGTCACGCGCGGGCGAGGCTAAGCGTCCGGCGCGAGCGCAGCGAGAGACTGGCGGACCGCGGCCAGCCGCGGCTCGTCCCAGATAACGCCCGGATCGGGCTCGAGCAACGCGGACGCGATGCTGGCCAGGCCGATGGCCGGCAGGGACCACTCCTCCCGGGCGGCGGCCCCGAACGGGCTCGCCTCCGTGCGCTGCGTGGCGATCTCGGGCATGGACAGGGCCATGATGACCAGCCCGCGCATGGTGGCGCTGAGCAGCGGGGCGAGCGTGTCGAAAGTGGCCCCGGCCTCGGGCTGCAGCCGGTAGCCGAACAGCTCCGCCAGCTGTTGCCAGGCTGCCGCGATCCGGGCCAGATGCGCCCGCTCGGACTCGGCGAGGGCCGCCTGCACCTGGTCACGCAGGTCGCCGTCGGCCAAGCTCATGAACGTCGCATGCAGCGCGATGTAGGTCCGCCAGCCCGCCGAGCCGTAGAGGGTGTCGAAGTCCAGCAGCGCCAGCCGGCGGAACAGCTCGACGACCAGGCTGTGCCGGAGTTCGGGGGTCTCGAGCCAGTCCAGGCGGTCGGCCACGATCTCCCGGATCATCGCCACCTCGTCGTCAACGATCGTCGGAGTCGCGGTCCGGGCCAGTTCCCGGACCAGGTCGCTGAAGAACAGGTCTTTGTAGGGCCAGTGGCGGTAGACGGCGCTCCGCGACACGTCCGCATCCCGGATCACGTCTTCCAGGCTGATGTGGTCCAGGCTCACCGTGAGGCCGGTCCGCCGCACCATGGCCAGGGCGGCGCGGAGCATCCGCTGCTCAGTCTCGTGATCCGACAGCCGCCGCCCCCGGCGCGCCAGGCCCGTGGGCGCCTGCGGGTAGTTCATCAGGCTTCACCTCTTTTGGGGACCTGCTCACCCCTTAGGACTTAGGACTCTATGTCTCAAGTTTGATACTTGGCATTCTATACCTGCTTATCCAGATTGAAGAGGCCCGGGCCGGCCCGAGGGCAGGGCTCGCGGACGGACGGAGGACTGATGAGCGTGTTCTTCTCAGACGACAGCCTGCGTGTCATGTACCGGGGTGGCCGGGGCGATGCGACCGCCCGGCCCCGCGCCGCGCCGCGGAAGCGTCACTGGTGGCGATGGATCCTCGCGGGCGCTGGCCTGCTCGTGGTCCTCGCCGTCCTGGCGACCGGGCTCTTCGTCAAGCTCCAGTCCGCCCTGCCCCCGCTGGCGCTGCCCGCGGGCCGGGCCAGCGCGCCGGCCGACCCGCTCACCGGCCGCTGGACCGTGGCCACCGGGTCCCGGGCGGGTTTCCGCGTCCCCGAGAACGCCATGGGGTTCAGCAACGTGGTGGTCGGCCGGACGGACGGCATCCGCGGCACGCTGCTCATCTCGGGCGACCGGCTGCTCAGCGCGACCCTGCGCGTCCGCCTGACGACGATGAAGATCAATGGGAAGGCGCAGCCGCAATTCGCCGCGAGCCTCGGCACTCGGCGCGATCCGGTCGCGACGTTCACCCTCACCCGGCCCGTCACCCTCGGCGCCACCTTCGCAGGCGGCTCGGCCGTCACCCTGACCGCCACCGGGCAGCTCGCCATGCACCAGATCTCGCGCCCGGTGACTTTCACCCTGTCCGCCCGCCGGGACGGGGCAGCGCTGCAGGCCGCCGGGTCCATCCCGGTGGCCTTCTCCCGGTGGCGTATCCGGGAACCCCGCGGGCTTGGCTTCCTGGGCTCCCTGGCCGGCAACGGCGTAGCTGAATTCCTGATCATCCTGCAGCACAGCGGCGCCACCGGCGCGGCCGGCTGAGCTGCCGGCCCGCGCCGCGACGGGCCGGCTCTGGGGACGGGAGCTCAGTCGAAGCGGCGGGCGCTCGGGTAGCGCTGGCCGCCGTCCACCACGACGTTCGAGCCCGTCACCCACGAGGCCCGCGGGGAGAGCAGGAACGTTATCACGTCCGCGACCTCGGGCAGTCTCCCCAGCCGGCCGGACGGGAACTGGGTGCGGAGGAAGGTAGCGAACTCCCGGGGGTTCTCCTTCTGGAAGGTCTCCCAGGAGCCCCCGGGGAACATGATGGAGCCCGGGCTGACCGCGTTCACCCGGATGTGGTCAGAGGCCAGCTCCTGGGCGGCGGTCGCGGCGAGCTGGATCTCGGCCGCCTTGGCCGCCGCGTAGGCGGTGCGCGGTGCGGGACGCAGGCCGGTGATCGAGGACACGATCACGACGGCCCCCCCGCCTGCGTTGCGCAGATGGGGCAGCCCGGCCCGGATCAGTTCAGCGGCGTGCCCGGCGTTGAGCGCGAACGTCGCGGTGAAGTCACCCGGTGCGGCGCTTTTCAGGTTGCCGCTGCCGACCGTTCCGCCCGCGTTGGCGACGAGGAGGTCGAGACCGCCCAGCGCCGCCGCGATCTCCTCCACCGCACGGTTGAGCGCCTCGATGTCCGTGACGTCCGCCGCGGTGGCGGCTACGGGTGTCCCCCGGTCCGCCAGGCGCCCGGCCGCGGCGGCCAGGCCTTTGGCGTCCCGGGCCACGAGACCGACCGCGACTCCCTCGGCGGCCAGCGCGTCGGCTGCCGCGAAGCCGATACCCCTGCTCCCGCCGGTGATCAGCGCGCGGTGGCCGCGCAGTCCAAGATCCATGGTGACTCCCATCCCCGGGACCCTCGTGAACGGGCCCCGGTCAAGGGTGCCACGACCGGGTCCGGCCGGCTCACCCAGCTCGCCAGCTCACCCAGCTGGCCAGCTCACGGGGCCAGGCGTCCCGGCCAGCGCTGCCGGTGCGCGTCGAGCACGGCCGCGCAGTCTTCGTCGTCCGCCGGCAGAAGGGACACGATGACGTCCGCCTCCTCGGCGAGCCTGCACTGGCCGGAGGTCACAAGCGGGCAGGCCCACCCCGCCCCCCGTCCCGGGCCATGACACTGCCGCACGTCGTCACCGGCCGCCCTGAGCCCGGCGACCTGCCCGTTCTCGAACCAGCCCCGCTGTTCCACCAGGACGCGCCGGCCCGTGCCGCCCACGGGCCAGCCCGGCATCCCGCCCGTCGCGGAAATCTCCAGGCAGGCCATGGAACAGTCGTCGGTAGGCTCAGCGAGCACCCACCCGTACCGTGCGAGCAGGTGCAGCATGGCGGGGTTGCTGAGGCTGACGATGGCCCGCAGCCGCTCGATCCGGGAGGCCGGGGTCCGCTCCGCCAGCTCCCCCAGGAGGATCCGGCCCAGGCCCGCCCGCTGGTAGTCGTCCGCGACGGTCAGGGCCAGCTCGGCGGTGCCCTCCCCCAGCGGCACGTACCGGGCCTCTGCGATGAGCCGCCCGGGTTCCGCCGCCGCGCCCGCCACCTCGCGCGTAACCGCGCCCGCCACCACGCAGACCGTGCCCGCGGGCTCGGTGACGCCAGCCAGTCGCGTGACCAGGGCGGGGGTGGGCTGGCCGGCCTGGAACCGGCTGCGGAAGGCGGTCGGCGAGAGATCGGTGAAAAGCCGGGCGATGGCCGGGACGTCCGCCACGCCCGCGGTGCGCAGCCAGACCGTCCGCCCGTCCTTCAACTGGCGCTCACTCATCACCGCCATGGGCGCACCGTACGCACGCCGCCCTGCCGGGGGCTAGGGACCAAGGGCCCCGCCCGGGCATCCGGCCGGTGGCGTGGGCAGGATCGCTGCCGAATTCACCCGGACCGGGCCGGGCGGCGAGCACGCTCCCGGTCAGCGGCCGGCCCGCGGCCCGCCGCGGCGGACGGGACCGCCGGACTCGCGGATGACGAGGGCGCTGGGCAGCACCTTGCTGCGGGGCGCGCGCCCGGTACGGATGTACGCGCCCAGGAGCGCCGCCGCTTCCGTGCCGAGCCGGGTGGCGAACAGGTTCACGGTGCTCAGCGCCGGTGCGGTCAGCTCGGAGTATGGCAGGTCGTTGAAGCCCACCAGCGACAGGTCACCCGGGATGTCCAGGCCCAGCGGCCGGGCCGCCTTCAGCACCCCGTAGGCGTGCAGGTCGTCCCCGCACACCACGGCGGTTACGCCCGCCGCGGACCAGGCCGGCCAGATGCGCTGGAAGCCCTCGAAGGCGTCCCCGATCGTCATGCCCTCGAGTAACAGGTCGTCCACGGCCAGGCCGGCGCCGTGCTCCAGCAGGCCCGCCTGGAGTTCCTCCCGGCGGTACTGCAGGGAGACCTTCTTCTCCCGGCTGACCCCGACGTAGGCGACCCGGTGGTGCCCGAGCGAGGCCAGGTACCCGGACAGCTCGCGTACGGCGCTGTGCAGGTCGAGATCGACGCTGGGCATCGCCCCCGCCTTCCCGCCGGCGTCAAGGATCACGGTCGGGCAGGTGGGCACGAAGCTCTCCAGGAACTCGGTGCCCGGGCTGGCCAGGATCAGCCCGGCAAGGTTGCCGGCCAGGGCCCGCTGCACGGTGGCGAGGCTGTAGTTCTCACCGCCCTCCGGCATCAGCACCGTCAGCGAGAAGGCGCGGTCCAGGTTCCGGGTCAGCCCCTCCAGGACCATGGAGAAGAACGGGTTCGTGGGGTCGGGGCCGACTAGCCCGATCGATTCGAGCTGCCCGCGGGCCAGGGCACTGGCCGTGGAGTTGACCCGGTAGCCGAGGTCCGCCGCGGCCGCGAGGATGAGGCCGCGCAACTGCGGGCTGACCCGGCCGGCGTCCTTGCCGGTGAACACGAGTGACACGGTCGACGCCGAGCAGCCGGCCCGCTCGGCTACGTCCCGGGCGGTAGTACGGCGGCTGACCGGCTGTGTTGTCACGTCTTAAGATTCTGGCACGCGCGACGCCCGGCCGGGGATCCCGGCGGGGCGTTACCCGCGTGGTCCTGTCTACCGGAACTGGCCCAGCCGGCCGACGACCAGCCGGTTGCCGGAACGCTGCCGGTAAGCCATGAGCATCGTGATGCCGAGCACGATCAGCGCGGCCTCGACGACCAGCGACACGGTGCCGACCCAGTAGCCCCAGTTGCCGACGTCACCGGAATCACCCGGAAGCCCCACCGACCGGGACAAGGCGTAGGCGATGAACGGCCCCGCACCGAGCAGCAGGGCTGCCGCCCACCCCAGCCAGGCCGACCACGGGAGGAGCAGCGTCACCGCGGTGAGCACGCCGCCCACCTCGATGAGCCGGTAGCTCCAGCCGATCCAGTCCGGCGACGTGAAGCTGGTGATCCCGCCCTGATCGGCCACGTGCACGGCCGCGATGGCCAGCGCCAGCAGCGCCCCCACCATCCGGACCGCCATCTCCGGCGCGGCTCCCGCCCGCACCCCGGGCCGGTCCGAGCCCGCCCAGTCCACCACCTGCTGTTCAGCCATGCCGTCCCCCTGCGTGGTCAGTTCCCAGTGATGCCCTCCGGTTCCGTACACGGCGATGACCCCGCCCCGGTTCACGGCCTTCTCGCGCGGGTGGCCGGGAGCGATGGTGACTGTGAGCTCATTAGGGACCACGGAAGGTCTGACGGATTCGAAGCCGCCGATCGCCGCCGATGCACCTGAGGAGCTGCGTGACGTTTCTCGGCTGGTCCGGCCCGTCAGGCGCCAACCGGAGTCGATCCCGAACTGGGTTGCCCGGCCCGGGCGGCGGCGTGGCGGGCCGGCTGCTCAGGCGCGGCCGGTCGCGGCCCAGGCGGCAGCGCTGATCTCGACCGGGCCTGCGGGCAGCAGGCGCCGGCACTGGTCACGCAGCGCGGACCGGCGGTCCGGGGACAGGGACGCCACATACGCCCCGGCCGGGCCGACGCCGAGCGTGAACGGCTCCCACCACTGCTCGAAGCTCGCGTGGCGGACCCGGACGGTCAGCGTGGTGACCTGCGTCCCGCCGAACCCGGCCGCTGCGAACAGCCTGGCCAGATCGCCCTCACTGACACCGGCCAGCCCAGACTCGTCGCGGGCCGCCGGATCCGTCTCGCGAACCGCGGACCAGAACGCCGCCAGCGGGCCGCGGCCGCCTGCGTGATCCCACACGCACGCGCAGGCCACCCCGCCGGGGCGGGTGACCCGGGCCATCTCCCGCAGTCCCAGCACTGGATCAGCCATGAAATGAACGACGAGCTGCGCCATCACGACATCGAAGGTGTCATCGGCGAACGGCAGATCCTCGGCCGCGCACTGCCGGACGTCCAGCCCAGGCAGCCGCGCCCGTACCGCGGTGGCGAACGACGCTGATGGTTCCACCGCGCTCACCACGGCCGCCCGGCTCACCAGTTCAGCCGTGAGCGCGCCAGGCCCGCAGCCCACATCCAGCACCCGCAGCCCCGGCCGGATCCCGGGAAGATCAGCAAACCGCACCGCCAGCGGCTCCGAGTACTGGCCCATGAACCGCATATAGGCATCCGCGCTGACATCGAAGCTCACCCCGGCAACCTACCCGCCCCCGCGCCTGACCAGCATGAAACGGGTCACCCGCCGCCCGCCAATTACACGATCCGGCGGCGGAATCACCAGTGTCTAGAGGCTGGCTACCACCCTTCCTTGTCCTAGGACCCGAAGGCCTCGGGCTGCGGCACGAGCTCCCCCGCCAGTAGTGATCGCCTGAGCGTGTTACCTGCCGGAGCCAGCGGGCAGACCCAGGCCGGGTCGTAGGCGCACGACGGGTTGTACGCGAAGTTGAAGTCGAGGATCAGCCGCCCCTCGTCGCCGCCAAGATCTGCGCCCTTGACCGTGTCGATGAGGTACCGGCCGCCGCCGTAGGTTGCCGTCCCTGACGTCGCGTCCTTCACCGGGACGAAGACCCCGCCGCCGTAGGAAGCCAGCCACCAGACATCCAGGTCAGCACCTCCGGCATCAGCACCTCCGGCATCACCACCTCCGGGCAGGTGCGCACATCCGATGCGGTCGAAAAGGACGACCCCGTCGGAACCCGTGGTGATCTCCATGTGCCTGGGTGGCACATCAGTGTCGATGGTGACCTCGAAGCGCAGCCGCGGATCGTAGGGCGCGACCGGCGCGCCCGGGAAGTGCTGGCGCCTGTCCCGCGGGACAGGCGAATCCGGATGGGTGCGGAGCAGGTCATCACGGGTCCTGCGCCAATGATCATGGGCGGCCACGGTGTCCGGCTCGCTGCGGACCTCCGCGTACAGCCGGGCGACCCGGCGGCGCCAGTCCAGCAATGTCAGCGACATGCGGATACCCCGGCCAGGTGGAAGTGGCCCGCGCGGCCGCCCGCCCCCGCATCCCTGCTCTGCATGACTCCAGGATGCCAGCCATCCGCCATCCCGCGGCTCACCGCGGAGCACAGTCCCGGGGCGCTTCCCCGGCCAACGTCGCCGGCTGCCTGCGCTCCAGCCCGGCGCCCCCGTGATTCTGCGAACATCAGGGCATGGGCTCGTGGTGGCATCGTGACGTGATTGCGGCCGGAAGACTGCCGCTCGGCTTGTGCTTGCTGGCTTTCGTCCTGACCTTCGTGTCCACGCGCACGATCACCCGGCTTATCCGCGATGGCCGCGGCCCGTTCAGGAACATCACGGCCTCCGGGACGCACATCCATCACGCGGTTCCCGGCCTGATCCTCTTGATCGTCGGCGCGCTGACCGCGATCGGCGGTCCCGGCTCGCTGGGCTGGCTCGCGTTCGCCGGCGTGGTCACCGGGATGGGCATGTCCCTGGTCCTGGACGAGTTCGCGCTGATCCTGCATCTGCAGGACGTCTACTGGAACGGCGAGGGCCAGCTCTCCGTGGAGGCGGTGACGCTGACGGCCGCCTGCCTCGGCCTGGCTCTGGTGGGCTTCAGCCCCTTCGGCATCCAGGGCGCCAGCGGGGTCGAGCGGTCGGTCCGGCTGAGCGCCACCGTCCTCCTCCTGATCAACGGCGTGTTCGCGGTGACCTGCGCCCTGAAGGGCAAATACCGCTGCGCGCTGTTCGGCCTGTTCCTGCCGCCGGTCGCCTGGATCGGCGGAGTGAGGCTGGCCCGGCCTAAGTCGATCTGGGCCCGGCGCCGCTACCACGGCGAGCGGCTGGAGCGGGCTACTCGCCGGGCCGCCGACTTCGACCGCCGGTGGACGCCGGTCCAGACCGACTGGGAGGACTTCATCGGCGGGCGGCCGTCCCCGCCGGGGCAGCCTGCCCCGCCCCGCCAGCCCGCCTCCTAGGACGAGCACGCGGCGCGGACGCTACCTGTCCTGGGCGCAGGGCACCACCTTACGCCCGGCAGAGGCAGAAGGGGTGGCCCGCCGGGTCGGCGTACACCCGGAAGCCGGGTTCGGTGCTGGACAGGAGGGTCGCCCCGAGCGCCAGCACCTTGCCCTCGGCCTCGTCGATGTCCTGGACGGTGATGTCCAGGTGGACCTGCTGGGGGAACCCCGGGTCAGGCCAGCGTGGCGGCTGGTGGGCAGGAGCGTGCTGGAAGCTCAGCCGCCGGCCCTGGCCGTCACCGATATCGACCCAGTCCCCGTCCACCCCGACCACCGGCCAGCCGAGAAGCTCGGAGTAGAAACGGGCCAGGGCCTGCGGGTCGCGGCAGTCCAGCACTGTCGACTGCAATTCACCGATCATCTGTCTCTCCCTCCGCGGTCATTCCCGCCTACGATGCCCGAGGACTCCGACATTTCCCCGGACCACCCAGATTTCTCAGTGCCCGGGCGGGCCCAGGCCGGTGAGGCCCGCACTGACCTGCCACAGCCGCGCCGCAACGGCCTCGTCGTAACTCCGCTCGGCCGATTTCCTGAGTTTGCCGCCGGCGAAGTAGCGACCCGTCACTTGGCTCAGACCGGGGTCAGAGGCCACCTGGATGGACGTCGCGGCCCCCTGGGCCGGGGACTTCATGAACGGCCGCATGACCGGGGTGAACAGGCGCTGCGTGCTGCCGGGATCCTCGGCCCCGAAGGAGGTGCGCACCACGCCGGGATGCAGCGCGTTGGCGGTGACGGAGGTAGCCGGCAGCCTCCTCGCCTGCTCGTAGGTGAACAGGATATTAGCCAGCTTGGACTGGCTGTAAGCCCGGGCGCCGGAATAGGAGCGCTCCCCCTGGAGGTCGCCGAAGTCGATCCGTCCCATGGCCTGCACGTTGGAGGAGACCGTGATCACCCGGGCCGGCGCGCTCTGCTCCAGCCGCCTGAGCAGCAGGTGGGTGAGCAGGAACGGGGCGAGATGGTTCAAGGCGAAGGTGCGCTCGAGCCCGTCCGCGGTGACATGCCGGGTGTTCCAATAGCCCCCGGCGTTGTTGACCAGCACATCGATCCGGGGCAGGCGCTCGAGCACCTCGTCCGCCAGCCGCCGGACCTCCGCCTGCGAGGACAGGTCCCCCACGAAAACGTCGGCCTGCCCGCCGCCGGCTGCCCCGATCTCGCGGGCTGCCTCCTCGGCGCGCCCGCGGTCCCGGCCGGTGATCGCGAGGTGCGCGCCCATCCTGGCCAGGCCCAGGGCGGTCGCCCTGCCGATGCCCCCGGTGCCCCCGGTGACGAGCACCGTCCGGCCGCTCATCGGCCCGCTGCGCGCCTGCGCGTCGCCGCCGCGCACGCCATTCCGCCGGGTCGCTCCCATGATCGCTCCCCTCGGAAGACCGATGGCGCACGAGCGCTCCACCGCGCTCAGCGTGGCACCGGCCGGCTGAACTCTCAAACGGCCGCAGCGGTCAACCCCGGCGCCGCGAAGATGCTGCCGGGGCGCCGGGCTCAGGAAATGCTAAGGACGGACTCGTCCACGGGAGTGTCCCCGCCGACCAGTTCAAGCGTCTGGCGCCGCCCGCCGGGATTGTGGAGCAGGGCCGCGATGACCGCGGCGACGTCGGCGCGGGGAATGGTCCCGCGGGGAACCGGCGGGGCCCCGAGCTGGACCCGGCCGGCAGGCTGGGCATCGGTGAGGCCGCCGGGCCGCAGGATGGTCCAGTCCAGGTCCCGGGAACGCAGATCGTCCTCGGCGGCCGTCTTCGCGTTGATGTAGGCGGCCCAGACCTCATCACGGTCAGGGCTGGGCGGCTGGCCGGCGCCCATCGAGGAGACCTGCACGAACCGGCGTACCCCGGCCCGCCCGGCCGCGGCGGCCATCAGCACGGAGGCGCCCCGGTCGACGGAGTCCTTGCGGGGCACGCCACTGCCCGGGCCAGCACCCGCCGCGAACACCACCGCGTCCGCCCCGGACAGCAGGGCCGCGACATCATCGATGGAAGCCGTCTCCAGATCGCAGACGACAGCTTCGGCACCGGCCTTCTGGACGTCGGCTGCCTGGGCCGGGTTCCTGATCAGCCCCACGGCCTGGTCACCGCGCCCGGCGAGGAGCCGCGCCAGAAGAAGTGCAATCTTCCCATGCCCCCCGGCAATCACTACGCGCATATCGCCAGCCTACTGACCACCACCCTGAGCGCTGCGCTGCGCTGCGCTGCCCTGCACGGCACGGCACGGCATGGCATGGCGTGGCATGGACTGGAGCTGGCCGGGGCTCGCGGGGCGGCCCTCAGGCGGGCGGCCGGCGCTCGCGGGGCAGGCCGAGCACCCGCTCGGCGATGATGTTCCGCTGGATTTCCTCGGTGCCGCCGGCGATCCGGTAGCCGGGCGCCCCCAGCAGATGCTCGGACCAGCCGAAGGTGCCTGGCTCTCCCGTGTCCGCCACCAGCCTCGGTCCCAGCAGCTCGGTCACCGCCGCGGACATCCGCATCAGGTTCGCCGACCACATCAGCTTCAGGACTGACCCTTCCTCGCCAGGCGTCCCAGCCGCGGCGGACTGGGTCATCCGCGCCGCGTACCGGCGCTGCACCTCGGAGCGCACGTAAAGGTCGGCCAGCAGCTGCCGGACCAGCGGGTCGTCCTGCCTGCCGAGCTCCCGGGCGGTGGCGGCGACCTGGGCGAAGGATCCGCCCGGCTGCTGCGCGCCCGCGCCGGACCGGGCCCGCTCGAATCCCAGCGTGGTCAGTGCCACCTGCCAGCCCTGGCCGGCCTCCCCGAGCCGTGCCTCGTCTGGCACCACGACGTCGGTGAAGAAGACCTCGTTGAAGCCCGACCCGCCGCTCATCTGGCGGATCGGGCGGATCTCCACCCCGGGCGCGTCCATCGGCACCAGGAACGCGGTCAGTCCCCGGTGCCGGGCCTGGGCCGGGTCACTCCGCGCGATCAGCTCGCCGAAGGCAGCGTGCCGGGCCCCGGACGTCCACACCTTCTGCCCGTTGAGCACCCAGTCGCTGCCACGCCTCTCGGCGCGCAGCGACAGCGAGGCCAGGTCGCTGCCCGCCCCCGGCTCGGAGAAGAGCTGGCACACGAACAGCTCGGCGGCCAGCAGCCGGGGAATCAGCTCACGCTGCTGGGCCGGTGTCCCGAACGCGGCGATAGTCGGCGCGACCAGGTCGAGGGTGACCGAGAACAGCTCGTTCTTCCGGGGCACGTCGAAACGCGCTTCCTCCCGGCCGAACGCGTCCTCGTAGACGGCAGTCAGTCCCGCGCCGCCATGCTCCGGCGGCCAGGTGATGGCCCCGTAGCCCGCGGCCAGCTTGGCTCGCTGCCAGGCGGCCGCGGCCGCGAGCTGCTCGTGCTCCTGCTCGAACGTGAGGCTGTCGAACACGGCCACCGGGCCCAGCCCGCCCTCGTCCGCTTCACCGTCTGCCCCACTGTCCCGCGGCCGCGCGCGGGACCGCAGCCAGTCCCGCGCCCGGGCCTGCCACTCCGCGAGGTCGCTCACGGCGTCACCGGCTCAGCACCGCGCAGGCGCTGATGCCTGGCGCGCCGTACACGTGCGTGAACCCGGTCCGGGCCCCCTCTACCTGCCGGCCGGTGGCCTGGCCGCGCAGCTGGAGCACGGTCTCGTAGACCTGCCGCAGGCCCGACGCGCCGATCGGCTCGCCGCTGGCGATGCACCCGCCGTCGGTGTTGACCGGCATCGGGCCGCCGATCTCGGTCGCGCTGGCAGCCATCAGCTCCTCCTGCGCGCCGTGCTCGCACAGCCCGCACTCGGCCAGGTGCATCAGCTCCGCGCCCGACTCGGTGTCCTGCACCTGCACCACGTCGAACTCGCCGGGACCGATGCCCGCCTCGGCGTAGGCGGCCCCGGCCGCCTCCTGGGACGGAGACGGGCCGCGGGTCACTGGCATGCTGGGACTGAACACCTCGAAGGAGCCGAAACGCCGCGACCGCATGGACACGGCCCGGACGTACACAGGCGGCGCCGGGAACCGGGCGGCCAGGCCGGGGTGGCAGACGACCAGGGCGACGGCGCCCGCGGACGGCGAGCAGAACATGTACTGGGTCAGCGGGTCGGCGACCATGGCCGAGCCCAGGATGTCGTCCACCGCCAGCGGCTTGCGCCGCCACGCGGCGGGGTTGCGCTCGCCGTTGCGGAACGCCTTGGCTGCCACCCGGGCCAGCGACGCCTCGGTGATCCCGTGCTCGTGCATGTAGCGCCGGATCTTGAGGCCGAAGTACTGCGTGGTCAGCATCATGCCCAGGTCGCCGTACCAGGCGCCCAGGCCCCAGTCCTCCGGCCGCGGGTCGAACGCGCCCCGCGGATGCTTGTCGAACCCGACGACCAGCCCGATCTCATGCACGCCCGAGGCGATGGTCGCGCGGGCGGTGAGCAGTGACGCGCCGCCGGTGGCGCAGCCATTGATCACGTTGGTGAACGGGAGCCCGGTCAGGCCGAGCCGGCTGACCATCGTGTCCGGCTTGCCCGCGGAGTCGGAGCCGCCCACCGCGAACTGGATGTCCGGCCAGCTGACCCCGGCATCGGCCAGGGCCGCCCGGGCCGCCGTCACGGCCATCTGCAGCCCGGATACCTCCTCGTTCCGGCCGAACGGGTGGATGCCGATGCCGGCGATGGCCAGGCTCCCGGTCATGACGGCCCGCTCCCCTCCCCCGGCGCACCGGCCGGGCCCTCGTGATCGTCATCGTCTGGAGGTTCTCCGTTGCCCGCATGGCACGGAGCAAACGCATAGGCGGCCACAGCGGTACCGTCGTTGCGGAGAAAAGGCTCGATCACGAGGCGCATGGGCATGCCGATGCGGTAGCGGTCCGGCGCGGCGCCGCCGGTCAGCCGGCCCTGCACCACGATCCCGCCGTCCAGGGCCACGTAACCGACCGCGAACGGCCGGAAGTGCGCCTCTCCCCCGGCGTACGGCGGGGACTTCGGCGGGAACCGCTGCACGGTCCAGGACCACAGGATGCCCTCCGCCGGCAGCAGCGCCGCGGTCACGTCTTCGCCGCAGCACCGGGGGCAGGACTGCTGCTGCGGGAAGGCCAGCGTGGCGCACACAAGGCAGGCCGACCCGATCAGCCGCGGCGTCCCGTCCTGCCAGGAGAACAATTTCTCCGCAACGGGCGGCAGGTCCGCCGCATCCTGCGTCCGCACCGCCGTGACGGCAGGCGCACCAGCTGGCCGTGGCGCGGCGGCCGGCGGCACACCAGGGTTCCCGGGCACCTCAGCGCCCCCGGAACACGGGGGCGCGCTTGTCGAGGAAGGCGGCCACGCCCTCCCGCACGTCCTCACTGTCGTTGACGATGTTGACGGCGTACTCGGCGTCGCCGAGCGACTGCTCGAAGGTCAGCTCCAGCGACCGGCGCATCATCCGCTTGGCCACCCGGACCGCGAGCGGCGCCCGCGCGGCCAGCTGATCCGCGAGCCGCATCGTCCGGTCGCGCAGCTGCTCGTCGGGGACCACCTCGCCCACCAGGCCGAGGTGCTGCGCGGTGGACGCGTCGTACAGCTCGCTCAGCAGCGTCATCCGGGTGGCCGCCCCGATCCCCATCACCCGGGGGAACAGCCAGGCGCCACCCTCGTCGGGCAGCAGCCCGGCCCGGCCGCTGGTATCGCCCAGCCGCGCGCTCCACGCCGCGACCCGGAAGTCGCACAGCAGGGCCAGGGTGAGGCCGCCCGCCACGGCCGGCCCGTTGATCATCGCGATCAGCGGCTTGTCCATCCGGTACAGGGACTGGACGAGCAGGTGCATCCGTTCCCGCATCACCACGCCGTGACCGAGCTGGCGCCGGGCCGCCTCCTCCACTTCGACCTGGCTGGCCACGTCGCCGCCGGCGCAGAAGGCCCGCCCGGCGCCGGTCAGCACCAGAACCCGGGCGTCCTCGTCCCGCGCGTAGCGCAGCAGCGCGTCGTTCAGCTCCTCGCACATCCGCGAGGTGTAGGCGTTCAGCGCGGCCGGCCGGTCCAGCGTGACCTGAACGACCTGCGGGCCGGCCCCGTCGGCCGGCCCGTAGCGGATCTCCTGGTAGTCCATTTGCCCGTCCCCTGCGCGGCTAGAGCGTGCCCGGCGTGAGCCCGGCCGGCCCGTGCTCGTCCTAGTGGTCCTCGGCGGGAACGGACGGCGCGATCATCGCGCCGCCGTCCACGACGAGCGTGTGCCCGGTGATCCAGGACGCCGCGTCGCTGGCCAGGAAGACCGCGGCGCTGGCGATGTCGGTGGTCTCGCCCAGGCGGCCCAGCGGGATGCGGCGCGACTGCTCCGGTTCCCGCCCTTCCCACAAGCCGCGGGCCATATCCGTCTTGACCAGGCCGGGTGCGATCGCGTTCACCCGCACGCCGGGCGCCATCTCGTAGGCCAGCTGCCGGGTCAGCTGGATCACGGCGGCCTTGGTCACGTTGTAGAACCCGATCATCGGCTCGACCATGAACCCGCCGATGGAGGCCACGTTGATGATCACCCCGCCGTGCTCGCGCATCGACGCCTGCCACGCCTGCTGGGCCCAGGTCAGCACACCCAGCTGGTTGACCTGGAACGTCTTCTCCGCCCGCGCGGCGTCCAGCCCGGCCAGGTCCCCGAAGTAGGGGTTGGTTGCGGCGTTGCTGACCAGGATGTCGACCGACCCGAGACGGCGGACCGTCTCGGCCACGCAGGCCTGCGCGTCGGCGGGCTTGCCCGCGTGCGCGGCCCGCCAGACGATCCGGCCGGGCAGCCCGCGCCCCGCGGCGTCCTCGGCGACCTGCTTGAGGGCGTCAGCCTTCCGCGAGGAGATCATGACCTGGGCGCCGGCCGCCGCGAACGCCTCCGCGATGGCCCGGCCGATGCCCCGGGACGCCCCGGTGACCAGCGCGTTGCGGCCCGCCAGCGCCTCAGTGCCGGTGGGCCCGGTGCCGGTGGGCTCAGTCACGGTGGGCTCAGTCACGGTACTTCGCCAGCTCACGGCGGGCGACGGAGCGCAGGTGCACCTCGTCCGGGCCGTCGGCGATCCGCAGCGCCCGGACGCTGGTGTACATCCGGGCCAGCGGGAAGTCGTTGCTGACTCCCGCCCCGCCATGCGCCTGGAGCGCCCGGTCGATCACCCGGTGCGCCACGTCGAGGGCGGCCACCTTGATCCCGGCGACCTCGGTCCGCGCGGCCTTGTTCCCGTGGCTGTCCATGAGCCAGGCCGCCTTGAGCACCAGCAGCCGGGCCTGGTCGATCTCGATCCGGCTCCGGGCGATCCAGTCGCGGACCACGCCCTGGTCGCCCAGCGGTCCGCCGAACGCGACCCGGGACGTCACCCGGCGGCACATCAGCTCCAGGGCCCGCTCAGCCATCCCGATCGCGCGCATCGCATGGTGCACCCGGCCGGGCCCGAGCCGGGCCTGGGCCATGGCGAAGCCGCCGCCCTCCGCGCCGAGCAGGTTCGCGGCGGGCGCCCGGACGTCGGTGAACTGCACCTCGCCGTGGCCGAGCCGGTCGGTGTAGCCGAACACTGGCAGGTTGCGCAGCACGGTGATGCCGGGCGTGTCGGTGGGCACCAGCACCATGCTCTGGCGGCGGTGGGGGGCAGCCTCCGGGTCGCTGGCGCCCATGAAGATCATCAGCTTGCAGTCCTTGTTCAGGATCCCGGAGGTCCACCACTTCCGGCCGTTGAGCACCAGCGAGTCGCCGTCGCGGGTGATGGTGGCGGAGATGTTGCTGGCGTCCGAGCTGGACACCGCGGGCTCGGTCATCGCGAAGCAGGACCGGATCGCGCCGTCCAGCAGCGGCACCAGCCATTCGCGCTGCTGGGCCTCGGTGCCGAAGAGCACCAGCAGCTCCATGTTGCCGGTGTCCGGGGCGGAGCAGTTGAGGGCTTCCGAGGCGATCGCCGACCGGCCCATGATCTCGGCCAGCGGCGCGTAGTCGGTGCTGGCCAGCCCCGCGCCCCAGGTGGCGTCGGGCAGGAACAGGTTCCACAGGCCACGGGCCCGGGCGGCGGCCTTCAGCTCCTCCATGACCGGCGGCTGGCTGTGCGGGTCCCCCGAGGCGGTGAGCTGGCTCTCGTACAGCTCCTCGGCCGGGTACACATGGCTGTCCATGAAAGCCAGGAGGTCCTGCTGGAGCTGCGCCGACCGCGCGGAGAACTCGAAATCCATCAGACTCCTCACGCATCGGCCCGGCCGCCGCGGCTGATCTCGGTCGCGCCCACGGGAACGGTTTCCCATCTAAGCCCAACTTGATTCCGACGTCAAGTTCGACTAATGTCAGGTCCCATGGCGCGATCCCGGCCCGCCGATTCCGTATCGACCGGCGGCTCCCCCAAACCACCCGAGCAGCTCAGCGAGCGCGGCCGCCGGACCCGTGAGGCCCTGATCGCCGCCGCGCGCCGGGTCTTCGAGCGGAACGGCTTCATGGAGGCCCGCATCACCGACATCGCCGAGGAAGCCGGCACGGCACACGGCACTTTCTACACCTACTTCGATTCCAAGGAAGCCGCGCTGCGGGCGGTCATCCTGCAGCTGGAGTCCGAGCTGCTCGGCGCCGGGGCCGCCCAGTACCGGACCCGCCGCGACGACCGGGACCCGCTCGAGACACTGCGCGCCGCGAACCGCCGTTACCTGGAGACCTACCGGGCGAACAGCAAGCTGATGGTGATCTGGGAGAACGTCGCGGCGATCGTCCCGGACATGGCCGACCTGCTGCTCGAGGCCAAGGCGGCGTTCGTCACCCGGGCCGAGAAGTCCATCCGCGGCCTGCAGGAAGCGGGCCTGGCCGACCCGTCCCTCGACCCGCGGTATGCGGCGCACGCGCTGACCGGCATGGTCAGCCGGTTCGCCTACACCTGGTGCGCCCAGGGCGAGGACTTCCGCCTGGACAAGGCCACCGACGAGCTGACCGCCCTGTGGGCGCGGGCGATCGGGCTGCTGGGAAGGACGGACGCATGAGCGGGATCTGCGCGGGCCGGGTCGTGATCATCACCGGGGCTGGCCGCGGCCTGGGCAGGGCGCACGCACTCGCCTTCGCCCGCGACGGCGCACGCCTGGTCATCAACGACACCGGCGTCCAGCGGGACGGCACCGGCGGGGATCACGGGCCTGCCGACGCGGTCGCCGCCGAGGTCCGCGAGCTGGGCGGCGAGGCCGTGGCCAGCTACGAGGACGCGGCCAGCTGGGACGGCGCGGCCCGGCTCATCGAGGCCGCCGTGGCCCGCTACGGCCAGCTGGATGTGCTGGTCAACAACGCGGGGATCCTGCGCGACCGGATGCTGGTGAACATGACCGAGGACGACTGGGACGGCGTCATCCGCACCCACCTGCGCGGCGTGTTCGCCCCCACCCGGCACGCCGCCGCGTACTGGCGGGAGCGGGCCAAGGCCGGGCATGCCAACGACGCCCGGGTCATCTGCACCTCATCCCCGTCCGGCCTCTACGGGAACCCCGGCCAGGCGAATTACGGCGCGGCCAAGGCGGGCATCGCGGCGTTCGCGCTGATCACCGCGACCGAGCTGGCCCGGTACGGGGTGACGGTCAACGCGATCGCGCCCGGGGCGCGCACCAGGATGACCGAGGGCCTGCCCGTGCTTGATGGCGCCGCGCTGGACGGGCCCGGCGAGGCCGACGACCTCGCGCCCGAGCGCGTCTCGCCGCTGGTGGTGTGGCTGGGCAGCGCGCAGTCCCGGGCGATCACCGGCCGGGTATTCAACGTCTGGGGCAGCGAGCTGAACGTGGCCGAGGGCTGGCACTCTGGCCCGGGCGTCCGGCAGCCGGGCACCTGGGCGCCGGCCGATCTCGGCGCGGTGGTGCCGGACCTGGTGGCGAAGGCGGCCCCGACCGCAGACATGTGGGGCCAGCCCAACGTGGCCGGCTGAGCCGGCGGGACCAGGACCCGGCCGTGTCACAGCCCGCGCCCGCGCCGTCGCCGGCCACCTCCGCCGCCGAGCGGGATGACCTGCGCGCGATGGTGCGCGCGTTCGCGCGGGATCACTTCCGGCTAGAGGAGGTGCGCCGGGTCTCGGGCACGGAGGCCGGCTACGACCCCGCAGTCTGGGCAGGCCTGGGACAGCTCGGGCTGGCCGGCCTGCTGGTACCAGCCGCCTATGGCGGCGCGGGCTGCGGCCTGGCCGAGGCCGGCGTGATCCTGCGGGAGCTGGGCCGGGCGCTGGCCTGCGTCCCCTACCTCTCCTCCGCCGTGCTGGCCGTGACCGCGGTGCTGGCCAGCGGAGACGGGGAAGCCCAGGCGGAGCTGCTGCCCCCGCTCGCGGCCGGCGAGCTGCTGGCTGCCGTGGCGGTCAGCGGCCCGGCGGGACGACCGGACGGCACCCCAGCGTCGCTGGGCGTCGCGGCGTCAGCCTCCCGCCGCGGCGTCAGCCTGGACGGCGAGGCGCTCTACGTGGTGGACGGCCACGTGGCCGGCGTGCTGCTGGTCGCCGCCCGCGACGGTACAGGGACCGGCCTGTACCAGGTGGCGGGCGACGCGCCCGGGCTGAGCCGCGCGGTGATGCCCGCCATCGACGCCACCCGCACGCTGGCCCGGCTCGGCTTCCGCGCGGTCCCGGCCAGGCCTCTCGGCCCGCCTGGGTCGGGGGCGGCGGCACTGGCCCGCGTGCTGGACACGGCGGTGGCCGCGCTCGCCGCCGAGTCGGTCGGCGGGTCGGAGGAGGCCCTGAACCTAGCGGTCAGCCACGCCAGGCAGCGGGTCCAGTTCGGCCGCCCGATCGGCTCGTTCCAGGCCGTGAAGCACAAGTGCGCGGACATGCTGGTGGCGCTGGAAGGCGCCCGGGCCGCCCTGGACGGGGCGCTCGAGGCGGCCGACGACCCCGGAAGCGATGCCGGGATCGCCGCGCTGGTGGCCGGCCTGCAATGCTCGGCCGCTTACACGCACATCACGGCGGAGGCCATCCAGGTGCTCGGCGGAATCGGCTTCACCTGGGAGCACCCGGCCCACCTGTACTTCCGCCGGGCCCGCACCTGCGCGGTCCTGTTCGGCACCGAAACCCAGCACCGGGCGATCCTGGCCGACCGCCTAGGGCTCTAGCCGTAGGGCAGGAAGCAGATCCCCGCGTGTCCGCTCACCCCGCCGCAGGTGTCGCTGTCGTCGAAGTTGTCGCTGGCGATCCAGAGCCCGGCGCTGGTGAGCAGCATGTCGTCG
>Ga0187887_10000816_pt1 | contig 29190 bp, 21 predicted proteins | sample June2016WEW_7_10_FD_132977 | JGI IMG/M metagenome (GOLD analysis project Ga0187887, IMG submission 132977) | Peatland microbial communities from SPRUCE experiment site at the Marcell Experimental Forest, Minnesota, USA - June2016WEW_7_10 | ecosystem: Environmental > Terrestrial > Soil >... | reverse complement strand
GCATGCGCATCACGCGACTGCGAAGCGGTGGTATGAAGCCATTCCGTCGAGCGCGGACCTTGTCTTTTGCAGGCAAACGCAACTCGGGCTCTTCCGAATCCTGACGACTTCAACCGTGATGAGGGAAGAGGTACGAACCCAACAGCAGTGCTGGCAAATCTTCGATCATTGGATCTCAACCGGCCAGGTGGCCTGGGCGGACGAACCCCGCGACCTGGAGATCTTGTTGCGGGCATCGACTGCTGGGGCCGCCGCCTCACCGAAAGCCTGGATGGACGCATATCTCGCGGCATTTGCCGAAGGCGCAGAGTTGACGCTGGTCACGTTTGACCGCGCGCTGGCGGGGAAGGTGAAGGGTGCGGTGCTATTGGGGTGAAAAGGTTGCAGCTACTTTGACTCGGATGCTGCTTTGCTCAGGATGACAGCTATATCATAAATAACTATAAATAAAACACATAATTTTCTATAATGATCTATACAAAGTATGCACAGCCACGAAGAATCAATGGCTTGCACGGAAAACCTGCACGGAATCTGCACAGAACGCATCGAAACAGACAGAGGCAAACATGGCGTTTGTGACCGAAAAATCGGAACTCAAGCCAGGCTTAATTCTCTTCCGGCGCGGCGACGTGGGGCATCGGATGTGGTATTGCCGCATGAAGATGCCGAAGGCCGACCGCTACAAGACAGTTTCGCTCAAGACCACTGATATAAACGCGGCGAAAGAAAAAGCATTCGACCAGGATGCCGACATTAGGTTTCGCTTGAAACATGACGTTCCTGTGTTCAACCGCCCTTTCCGCGACGTAGCGCGAGAGTATCTGTTGACGCAGGAAGCGCGAGCAAAGCGCGGAGAGATCAGCGTCGCGCGGCCCAAGAAACTTCGCGCCGTCATCGAGGGCACGTTAGACAGGTATGCAGGTTCCACGCAGGTCCATCTTATCGGTGACGAACGATGGGGCGGCTATCCGGCATGGCGCCGTGAGAATGGCGCGGGACGCCTCCGACGCAACGGCGTTCGGGAAGTTACCGCCGACGCAGCGCAATCTTTTGCGGACCATGAAGCCGAGCGCCGCACCAAGGTTCAGCAGACCTTAGGCATCAGGGTTTTGAAGCCGATTGAAGTCAAACCTTCCGAAGAACGGACGGTTCCTTTTATCAGCGATTCCACCATCCGCTTCGAGATGTCCATCTTCGGGGCGATCATGAACTATGCGGTGAAGAAACGCTATGTTCCCGCAAGCCAGCGTTTCGACGAGCGCCCGAAGCTCAAGACGATGCGGCGTGACGAGTTCACGCTGGAGGAATACCGCAAGCTCCACACTGTCGGAAGGAAGTGGATTGCCGAGGCGGATAAACCTTCAAGCATCTGGTATCGCACCGTCACCTACAACATGATCCTGATTGCCTGCAATACAGGCATGAGGCCAGCGGAGATGAAGAATCTCCGCTGGCGCGACATTATGCCTGCAAAAGACCGCGAGGGCCGCGAAATCGTTGTCTTGTTCGTGCAGGGCAAGGGCAAATCGCGCAAGCTGGTGGCTCCCAAGAGCGTCGGAGATTACTTGGAACGCATTCGCGCAATCTCCAAAGCCACGGCACCGGACGACAGAGTATTTACCAACACCACAGGCAAGCCCGCAAAAACTCTTTACAGCAGTCTGATTGCCGATCTCCTGAACGAAGCGAATCTGCGCGAAGGCACGCAGGGCGTGCCGCGCTCGACCTATTGCTTCCGGCACACGTATGCCACGCTTCGCTTGCAGGAAGGTGTAGACGTGTACTTCCTTGCCGAGCAGATGGGAACCTCCGTCCACATGATTGAAAGCCACTACGGACACGTGAACACCATCAAGCACGCCGACCGCGTGTTGCAGGGCATGGCGGGATGGGAGTTGCCGCAACCGGATGATGCCAGGGCCAAGGCGTCGAAAGCGGCGGAGACACACGACAAAGATAAGAGAGGTCAGCGCCAGAGGCCGCGCTGACCCTGAATCTCCCGAAGCCGTTTTTGCCGGAGCCGCTGGCGGAGGCTGGCGCAGGGAGGTAATCATCTCATTGTCAGCGCCGGGCGCTCCTCATTGAGATTGTGCAGATTTGCCGCTGCCCCGCTGGGGCGTTTTTGACGGCAAATCTCAGCGCACGAGCCGCCGCTGGCGGCTGTACTTCGCGTGCGCTTACCGTGCCAGGTGCCGGGATTTCGACTACGGCTACGCCGCCACCATTTGCAGAGCCAAGGATCGATCCTACTCTTTGAAAACAAGCGGCCAATTTGTTTCCCGATTGCGCCTTTCTCAATAGATGAGAAAATGGCGCAATAGCCCTTTCATGTTGATCGGGGTGCTTTGATTTTTGTTCAGGCATTGTTGAAAAGATTCATGTCCGCAATTGCGGAGGACTGAATGATTGCCGATCAAGCTTCGTTTGAGTACTGCGTGGGTTGTTTGCGCGCCGCATACGTAACTGGGCAATGCGATCGTTGCGCGTGGAAAGATGCCAGTGAGCCGGAAAGACAAACTCATCTTCCGCGTCACTATGTGCTATTGGATCGCTACTACATCGGAAAAGTGCTTGGTCAGGGTGGTTTCGGAATCACCTATCTAGCTCGTGACATGCGGCTTGATCGATTGGTCGCGATTAAGGAATATTTTCCGGGCGAGCAATGCACGCGATTGACGGATCGTACGAGGATTCACCCACTTGAGGGAGAAAAGACTGAATTATTCAACCATGGTCTGCGCAGCTTTCTCAGCGAGGCTAAGGCCATCGCGAAATTGCAGGGTCATCCCAACATTGTCTCAATAAGCGACTTTGCGGAAGAAAACGGCACCGCGTACCTCGTGATGTCATTCATCGAAGGCTCCACTCTCAAAGATCACCTGGCTACGAAAGGTGGTCAGATTTCGTACCAGACAGCAATTGAAATCATTCTCCGTGTCCTGTCGGCATTGCGCGCGATGCACGGGCACAATTTGCTGCATCGCGACGTTAGTCCGAGCAATATCATCATCACAAGCCAGGGATTGGTTAAGCTGGTCGATTTTGGAGCTGCCCGATTAGCGATCGGAGAGCAGAGCAAGAGTCTTTCAGTGATCGTCAAGCCGGGCTATGCCCCTGAAGAACAGTACAGAACCAAGGGGAAGCAGGGACCCTGGACGGATGTATATGCCACATGTGCGACGTTGTATCAGTGCATAACAGGCAAAGTTCCGTCATCGTCTCCGGACCGACTAGCTGACGATGATCTCGAGATGCCTTCACTCTTGTGCCCCGAAATTTCGAAGACGGCTGAGGAAGCGCTGCTAAAAGGGCTGGCAGTTCGTGCCGTCGACAGATTTCAATCAGTCGACGAGCTTCAGAACGCGCTTCTCGAATCGAGTCTTCCGATCAACCATGGTTTCTTCGATAATCAAGTCGAAGTTAAGGATGGAGAAGCCGAGCCTAAAGTTATCAACCAGAGCGCTCCTGGAGCGCGTCCAGCCGCAAGACGGCTGCTATGGCTATGGGGTGCGCTTGTCCCTATTGTGGTCGGAAGCGTAGTCGGATGGCTGACCTTGACCGTCCATCATGGATCTTCAAAGACTCAAGAATCTAAAGCCACGGAGAACCTAAAGCCGCAAGCAATCCCGATTCAACGTTCTGGTCAGCAGGCGTTAGGTCAGACTACACCGGTATTGGGGACGAACCATCGCCTGCCCTCATCGTCAGATGAGCCAGGCAATGTACCCGCTCAACAGCCTAATGGGAATGCACCGACCGCGCGAGTCGCTTTGTCCAATACCGCATCCACATCCAACGCAGGAGCGGGCGGCGCACCGGCTTCGCAGGCCGCCCCGGCCATTTCTACTCCACCCATGTCGGCTCGGCCAGTTTCCGCCCCTCCCTCCTCTGCCTCTCCCGTTTCGTTAACGCCCATTCCACCTGGAATGGGCGTGTTCAAAGACGATATGACCGGACTGACTTGGACATCAACAGATAACGGCAACGACATCATTTCCGGTGATGCCGAACAGTTCTGCAATGGTTTGCGACTTGGAGGCTATGACGACTGGAGGCTACCAGGGATTGCCGAACTCACGGCGCTTTATGACCCATCCAACTCGACACAGCATCCTAATTGCGGCATGTCCCCCGGCTATCCGGCCCACATCAAGAACGGGATTAGACTAGGTTGCTATAGCGCATGGAGTTCTACGCGGGGTGAAGACGTAAAGATGCCGTGGGGCCAACCACCTGCACAAACAGTCAAGACCTTCGATTACTACAATGGCCATGTCTACGAGCGTTATCGAGACAAAGACCAGGCCGACACGCGTGCAATTTGTGTCCGAGGCCGGTGAAATACGAAGGAGCAACGACGCGAAATGTCTAGAACTGCTCGGTCAATCAATTTCAGAAATTACAAAAGGCAATTTTGATCAAGTCATCTCTCAGGAGACTTGTATGAACCTTGGTAGCGAGTCGCCCCACTATTGTCCCGGATGTCTTTCGGCTTTGTCATTTCACAGCCCGTGTTCGAATTGCGGGTGGAACGCGACCGATCAAGTCCAACAACACTTGCCTCACAACCACATTCTCCTTGGCCGCTATTACATCGGCAGGGTTCTCGGACAGGGAGGCTTCGGGATCACGTATTTTGCCCGAGATCTGAGGCTTGATCGGTTGGTTGCGGTGAAGGAGTACTTTCCGCAGGAGCAATGCACACGACTTACTAACCGTGTTACTGTCCGGCCGCGAACCGGAGAAAAGGGGCAGGCGTTTGAGCACGGGAAGGTCGGTTTTTTAAAGGAGGCGCAGGCACTCGCAAAACTTGAGGGGCACCCAAACATTGTCTCAATTACCGACTTTGCTGAAGCAAACGGTACAGCCTACCTGGTTATGGCCTATGTGGAAGGCACTTCTCTCAAGGAGCATATTGCAAAGAAAGGTGGAAGAATTCCGCATCAAGAGGCAATTAATCTTATCGCCCAAGTGTTATCCGCTCTCAGCGCAATACACAATCATGGATTGCTGCACCGGGATATAAGCCCGGGCAATATCATGATTGGGCCTCAGGACGATGTGGAACTCATCGATTTCGGCGCGGCCCGGTACGCGGTAGTAGAAGAAAGCAAGAGTTTATCTCTGATCCTTAATCCTGGCTATGCACCGGAGGAACAGTATCGAACACGGGGCAAACAAGGTCCGTGGACTGACATCTATGCAGTCGCAGCTACGCTCTACCACTGCATCGCAGGTGAAGCTCCCCCGAACGCACTAGATCGACTTGCAGAAGATGATCTCATTGGACCTTCGCATTTTTGCTTAAATCTTCCGAAAGAAACTGAAGCCGCGATACTAAAGGGCTTAGCGGTTCATTCTTCCCAGCGATTTCAAAGCTGCGAAGAATTTCAACGTGCATTAAGGGGGAGTATCGCCAATCCCAACTCTACATGGCGATACAAGAACGCAATTCTTCCGGATTATTCGGAAGGACTCACAGAGGAGTCCGCAAGAAAAACGTTCAGCACAAGAATGCGCGTTGCATTTGCTGTATCATTTATTGCTCTATTCCTTATGGGTGGCTGGTTAGTGATTTGGCAATACAAAAGAATGTCGCACCCGCCTGTACATGCAGATCAAGCCACTGCATCAACTGAGAACCAGAATGAATCGAGACCGGTGTCGCGCGGGAGCGACTCCAATGTGGGCGTCACACCCATTCCTGCCCAAAAGAATCCGCATGAGTCCTCAAGCTCGCCGTCACCAAACCCTTCAACCACCCAACCAGCAAAAACCCCAAGCTTGCCGGAGCAAACGGATTCGAATTTCCCTGCGACTGCCGCTCCTGTACAACCAGATCCGAAAGACACGAATTCTCCTACAGGTCCGGCTCCCGTTGACAAAGCACAAAGTCAGACGATTGAAATGCAGAAGGAAGCGGACACGCTTTGGAAAGAGAACCGCTACGCTGACGCTGTGCCTCTTTATGACAAATTATGTGCGCAAGGCGATCAAGCTGCCTGCGTGAGTCTTGGCTGGGCGTATTTCTATGGCAATGGAATCCAACAAAACGATGTACACGGCATGGATCTCTGGTCTAAAGCCTGTGACGCCGGGAATGGTTCTGGCTGTGGAACGCTCGCGGTGGTGTACAGACTTACCGGCTCGAGTGCAGCCAAGGCTCTTCCGTTTGCTGAGAAGGGTTGTTCGCTAAACGACGCGGATAGCTGTTTTACCTTGGGACTTGACTACTGGAACGGAAGCGCTGTCACCCAAGATCAAGAGAAGGCACGGGAATTCCTCCAGAAGGCGTGCAAACTCGGTGTCAAGGCGGGTTGCGACCCCAGTCAATGGTCGAAGCAGGGTTGAAGCCGAGATCAAGCTTCGACTGTGCAGCCTTTTGAGAGATGTGGGCGCTATCCCTATCAACAGAGAGCAAACTATTTCTTGTCAATCAGATGGATGAGATGGAATGACTGCTCATTCTGACTGACAAGCAAGCTCTCTCGGTTCGAACTATTAGGCTCTTCAAAATCCCCGCCCAGAAATCCGCGACCTTTTTTCCATCTCTCTGCGCATTCATGGTTGGTGGGGGGGAAGTATTGAACCCGACCGCACAATCAGATTCCAGGAGGTCTGTCCATGTCACGCACTTTCGTCAAATCGTCGGACGGTCAACTCGACTCGGGGCGCTCCGTGAGGATCGTTCAGGGGCGTCACTCGATCTCTTCAAAGAAAGGCGTGGCGGGAATGCGCGGGTGCCTACTCTTTGCGATCCTCATGTTGTTGTGTCATCTCTCAGTTGGCCAGGCAGTGCAGATTCAACGCGCAAAGAGTTTTCTCGACAACGATCAAAACGCGAGCAGCATCCTCAGCTTCATTCACCTCTACGCTGACTATCATGGACACGAGTTTCTCGGCGAAACAGGTGTAAAGGACAGCTCTGGGAACTCGGTCCCCGGAGAAGTAGCCCTGATCTATCGGTATCACTGGGAAGATGATGGTGTTACAGAGATCGGCTTCTTTGTGAATCAGTCAGGTACAATCGTTGGCACATGGCTAGGAAAAGACAACGGGGTGTTTAGCCAGCCATTCGCCCTTGCAAACCTCAGTATTCAAGTTGTCGGCCGAATGGTTATCAATTCGGACGATAAGATGTCGGCAACGGATCGGGAACTGGCGGTCAAGCTAGTCGACAATGCCGACGCGCGTGGGCTTTTGAATCTCTGGCTTCGGATGCAGTAAAGCCTGCGCGAACGGCGCACTTAGAGTCTTGCCAATTTCACCAACTGCAGGGTGCGCACTCAGTGCCGTAGAAATAATGCGCCAGTCAACGGAATCGAACTTAAGGAGAATTCTGATAATGGACAGCCCATCGGGAGGATCGATCATTGTTGTCGTTGCACTGGTTTTCTTTGTGATTATTGTTTACGGCACAGTCGCGAAGACGAAGTGGGGCATCAACTTGTCACGAATTCAATGCCCCACATGCGGAAAGACGCAGTCCCGTGGACCACGGGTGCCGGCCGACGCTTATGAGGCCAAGTGGGGAGGGATGACTTGTGCCGACTGCGCAACCAAAATGGACAAATGGGGCCGCGCCAGAGCATGACGCACTTCGCTGTACAGAAAGGGCTCTTGCGTCGGCATTAGGCCGCGTATAGGGGTGCTTGTCGCATTCAACATCGAAATCCGGAAGGGCATGAGATGAAACTGCAAGATTACCTTTTCCGAGCTAATGCCGTATTGGCGACGTTGATTTCCCTGGCGGCCCTCAGTGTGCCTATCAAAGGGTATTCTTCCCAAAACCAAGATCAGGCCTCAAGGCCGAGCGTAAACGGTTCCCCTTCTACTGTCGATGAAGTTCGATCCTTCGTAAATTCTGTTGCCAAGGGGATCTATTTCGCTGCGTGGCCCACCGCGACATATCGCTCAGTGGCGCTTGACGACGTCCAATTCGCCGCAAACGGATTCGACGCTTCTATTAAGCTCTCGGGAAAGAGCGCATTCGGGGGCGGCGATTTGTGGCTTAAGCTCGTCTTTGTTGTGCGAAACGGACAGCTGATCGATATTCGAGTTGGAGAGAACAACGCGATCCTTGCACAACCCTTTCAAACCTCCGCTACGTTTCTGAAAGCGATAAAGGATGCGGAGGATGAATATAACGTCGAACACACAAACTCACCGGATAGTGGATCTGACGGTGGGAGCAACTCTCCCAGCCCAAACGACGGGTTAGTTCATGCTCTTCCGGCCGCGCCTATTCGACGCAGTATTCCGGTTAACTCCCTGCCAATAGTCTCTAGTCAGCCGGGCCAACCTGGACCAGGAGCTGTTTCCGGCGAAGATTTGCTCGAAGCAATAGATAACAGTCTATGGATCGCTGATGGGAATCCCGCAATGGAGCAGTTGTACGTTCTAGCTAGCCCTTGTGACCGGTTCAGCCGATCGTTTTATGCGACTTCAAGGGCGTTTGTAGGCGCCGTGCAAATTCGATGGATCGAAGAAGTTCCCACCAGCGAAAGCCGGTGCCGGAATTTCTTAGGTATGGTCGCAAGGGGGGATGCCGGACTTCTTGAAGACGTGTATGTCACGGGATATCGTCCAGCCGCGGCGCCGTCTGATCTTGAAGAGAATGCGGTTCGATGGAACATGGGGGTTGAAAATGCCCTCACACCAATATTGCGATATGCGCTGAGTGTTTACGGTAGACCGTTGAATTATCCAATCCTGATTTGGGTCAGTAATGATGGAGTCAAGGTCGCTGAGCGCCCGAGTGATCTGGCAAACATCTTTGCGTCGATCGCAGATCGTTCCAGCGCAGTCAATTTGGCGCCAATGAGCCGCCAGCTCATGACTGAGCAGTTTGATCTTAAGACAACGGACAAACGCGCAATGGCCAAAACCGATGGTGTTAAGCTTTACGCGATGCCCGATGAGAGGTCCCAGGTGACCAGTACGCTGCCGAAAGATTTGGGCTATCCGATCGCTGCCAAGGTAAGGATCGCCGGTGAGTCATGGTTTGAACTTCAGTCGTCCCCCGAGCCGCTTGTGCCCAATCTGTTTGTGCGGGAGGCGGACGTTTACAAGGTCAAGTGAACCTCAAAACGATTCATTGGGAGAATGATTATGCTCATTGCAAAAGGTACTCTTAAACAAAATCGCTCACGTCAATTCACCGGTTGGATGTCTAATCAGAAACCTGCTGTTTCGTTTTCATTAGGACGTTCACGCGCGCTCAGGTTTATCGCGTTGCTCGGTTGGCTTTGCGTTCAGGTTCTTATGACTCCTCAGGCCGCAAATTCTCAAAACGCGCCACCAGAGGCGGGGGCATTCGACAAACTCAACTTGCAGCCCGACGTCGCCAAACAATTTGTCGGGATGGTCTTTGCCGGCTGCCCTGACCGTAGCTCCGTGTTTTGGGAGACATATGGAGACCCAGAGAGCCCGATCCAATGCCCAAGGACGGATCCCTTCTTCCAACAACCAACCAGGACTTGCCGCGTCGTGGTTGAGTATAAAGATATGCACTTCGCCACAAGGGAAGAACCACTGTCACCGGCTGATCGAGCGAATGGGGTCCAATGGAAAGGCTTCTTGACAGACAACTGGACGATCTCTCGTTTACGCTGGATTTCAAACAACTCGTGGGGGCCATGGAGTCAATGGTCTGATACCGGGAACGGTCGAGCGAATGACATGGTGGAGTTCATTAAGACGAACGGCCAGTGGAGCGTTGGGGTCACCATCGGAGGCGGCCTGATGCAGGCGTTGCCCATCGGTTTCAACAACGATATCCGGGTCAAACCTCAGAGGAAAGTTCCATCATGCGCAGATGCCATGAACGATGCTGCGCATCCTGAAGGCACGAACCCGGTAAATACTCCGTTGCCCACCCCTACGATTCGCCAACGCAATGCACCAACCTATCAGGGAAATGTTGGCGCATTTCATCAAGCTTTGCAGGTGGACATCGACCGTTCCGCGCGCGATTGGGGCCTCGCGCCCCACAGCTTTGACAAAGAAGTGGAGTACATCTATGCCGCTGCTCGCCTATGCGCGAGCATTACGCCGCAAATGTTTGCCGGGATTCATCAGGACGACAGTCTGCTTCAGCCATTCAACATTGATCGAAAGTACACTGTCTGCGATCGTGGATATCACGGAGTAACCGCTGCGGTGAGATCCTACGATCACACCACAGAACGGGGCCTCGTGATGACCATCGCTCCGCAGGGCAATTGGCGGGCGGGCAAAGGGATTGTAATGCGGATTATGTTTTCCGGGCTCGCTGGAGACAACGTGACAGCTTCGGACTTGTTCAGCTACTACGGAGTTGTCCAAGCGAGCCTCGATATGCATCCGCTTCCGCCGGGAGCTGTCATTGATTTCCCGCAACCTGAACTGTCTGCTGCTTCTGCGAATCCGATACCGCCAAATCAGAAAAACGCAGACATTCCCGGCGACGTCGCCACGGGGATGCTGCTCCAAAGGGTCGATCCGGTTTACCCGATGATTGCCAAAGCCGCGCATGTCACCGGTGCGGTCATGCTTGAAGTGACCGTCTCCCAAGAGGGTATGGTGGCAAATGTCAGAATTCTCAACGGCCCCGCGATGTTGCAACAGGCGGCCCTGGACGCAGTAAGAAAATGGCGGTACAAACCGTACCTAATTAACAATACCCCGACCGGATTTCGAACTACGGTGAGCGTAACCTTCCCGCCAGGAAACTAAGTGTTGTTGCGAACTGCTTCGGGGCACGGGGCGAGTTGCGCGCTGCTTCTAGCGATAATCGAGAATCGCGCGAGAAAAAGAGAATGCGCATCAGATTTTCCGTGACGGTGGCCTTTTTTGATGATCCTCTCCAGCGCCAAACTAACATTCACGCTGGCTCAAAAATTCGGGCAGGCCAGCCAACACTCAGGAGGTTACGGTATGGATTCATTTTGCAAGACCTGTCTAGGTTTGATCGTTTTGCTTCTTTCCGTGATCGCATTGCGGCCAGTGTTTGTCCCGCAATCTGCGAGCGCTCAGGCTAAGAAATTGCCGAGTGAGCCGCAACGTGCTGGCGCCTCGACAACGGTATGGAAGTATAACTGGTCCTGCATTGGTGGCATCGTAAGTGATGACACGATGACAACCGGTATTAATGATCTTAATGCGGCGGCCAAGGATGGGTGGGAATTGGTAACGGCTTTTCCGGTTGCGGGTTTCAGGAACGATAACGCAGCAATGGGCACGGTGAATGTTTGCTTCATCGCCCGCCACCCGCTGTAAGCGGGTTTCCGCTGCCCTGCGTTTGTCGTTTGTCGCCCACTTGGTGGGTAAGGTGGTGGTGCCCCGTTCGGTGTCATCCCTACCTCGGTGGATGTGGAGTCAGCAAGAAAGGGCACTGGGTCATTGATCCGCAGATGATTTTGATCTCCGCATTCTTTTGGACCTCGGACCTCGGACATTGATCCGATCTACATCAGGAAGCCGCTTTACAATGGCTTTCGCGCATTCAGTGGCCGGATCTGCGATCTGGCTCAAAAACTTCTCGCCACTCTCTCTTCTCGCTTCCTCTAATTCGAGCCGTTTACTTCCCACTGAGACTTCGCGTAAAATGAAGCCCTCCCCTGCGAAGGCAAGTCAATTCAATCAGTTACGTTTTTCAGAACCCTTTTTGGCATTTGCTTGGCCCATGGGATTTTCTCTGGTCTGAGCAACGGCCTTAGGCAGCAGGATTCGCATAGTGGTCAGCGCGGTTTGCTTACAAGAGGTCGGAGAGCATTTTCTTCTGCTTTCTTGGATTGCGGACAAAGGGAACAGATTCGAGCCAGGGCGTTAAGGACAGGGCTTGCGATGGCGGTTAATGAATACCGGGAGCCTGAGACACACAAAATTACTCAGGCACTTCAGGACTATCGAGATCAACCAGACCTCTTGAACGAGCGTCTTTTCCCACTTGTCTATTCAGCCATGAAGCGTATCGCGCGTCGACAGATGCGGGGCGAGCGTAGTGCGGTAACTTTGCAGCCAACGGTCCTTGTGAACGAAGCCTATATCCGTCTCGTCAGATCGAAGCCGGATTGGCAGAATCGCGCGCACTTTCTCGCTTGCGCTTCGAATGCAATGCGCCAGATTCTGATTGAACATGCGCGCAGACGTAAGGCCCAACGCCGGGGCGGTGGTGCAGAACACGTCATCCTCGATGATATTGCCCAAGACGGTGGACTTCCTGTCGAATACGTTCTCACCCTGCACGCGGCCATGACACGACTTCACGCTATCGATCCAACGAAAGCCAAGATTGTTCACCTGAAGGTATTTGGAGGGCTGACGATGGAGGAGATTGCCCACGTCATGAGATTAGGCCTCACCTCCACGAAGGAGCATTACCGGCTGGCGCGGGCATGGCTCAGGCGGGAACTTTCTCAGTAAGAATTGATTTGAAGTTGCGACCATTTTCCCGGATTTCTGCGCATTTCAAAGTGAAGCAGCAAAATTCATTTCAACGACGCTAGGGGTCGAACAAGGTTGGATGTCGGGAAGCAAAATCCTCATGACTATGGACCGGCAGGAATTCGAAAGAATCGGAAGCATCTTCCACAAGGCAATACGCCTCGGTGGTGCAGACCGCGCAACGTATTTGGAATCCGCTTGCGCTGGCAACGCGAAACTTCGGCGCGAAGTCGAATCGCTGATTGATGCAGATGATCGGGAAGAGGGTTTGCTCGATCAACCATTGGTTGCTTCGCTCGATCCTGCAGAGTTGGAAACTCTGCTTAACAAAAACAGCCAGCAAGAATTCAGAGAGGGTGGGAATATGCAACAGATCCAATGTAGCCGGGGCCATTTCTATGATCCCGAAGAGCATGTTTCGTGTCCGCACTGTCCTGTCGCAGGCCTCGGCGATTTCAGTGGTCCGACCCAACCGGTCTCGGCTTCAAAACCCGTGGTTGGTCGCCCGGAGTCCACCAAGCCGAATGCAGACGCTCCTACTCAGGGCCTTAAGAATCTCGATGAGGGGCCCACAGTTGGAGCGCTGAAGCCAAAGCTCGGTGTAGAGCCGGTTGTTGGTTGGCTGGTCTGTGTTGAGGGCCCCGATCGCGGCCGCGACTACCGCATTCGCGCACAGAGAAATTTTATTGGTCGAGACGTGCGCATGGACATTTGTATTGCCGGAGACGATCAGGTATCGAGAGACACGCATGCAACTCTCATATACGATCCGCGCAGTAACGCCTTCCGAATTGCGCCGGGAGACTCTCACGGGATGACCTATTTGAATAACGAATCAGTCGATACGCCGACGGCACTGAAGCCGTACGACATGATTGAGGTCGGGGTGACAAAACTGCTCTTCGTGCCGCTTTGCGGTGAGGCATTTCAATGGAAATGAAGCCGGCTGCAATTCTGTTCTTGAGTTGCCTGATTTCTACGCTGCCAGCGCAGACGCTGAACCACATGGCGATTAGCCAAGTGGTGTCCGATCCCCCAATATTGCGTAGTTATCTCGATGTGCGGAGTGCCGATAATGCGCGTGTCTCCAACCTGCCCGCGAGTGCAGTGGAGGCTTGGCTGGATGGCAAGTCACTTTCCACACGATCAGTCAAGCCCTTTTCGGCGTCGCAGGAAGGCGTGGGGTTCATATTCCTGGTTGATGTCTCAGAATCGGAATCCCGTGCGGAATTTGCCAAGGTGCAACAGGCCCTTTTGGGGTTCATCGGACAAATGGGCGCCAATGACAAGGCGGCTGTAATTAGCTTTGGAAGTGATGTCCGTGACGTTTCCGAATTCACTGGTGACAAGTCCGCGTTGAAGTCATCCGTGTCTGGACTTGTGAATAATGCCCTAATGACGCATCTCAACGGCGCGATAGTTGAGGGACTGCGCCTTGCTCGTATGAGCGACCCGAACCTACCCCTGCGCCGATGCATAATCGTGCTTAGTGATGGCAAAGATGAAGGCAGCGGCATCACGACCGACGACGTGCTTAACAAGTTTGAGGATGGTCGAATTCCGATCTACGCAATTGGTGCGAGCAGCCTGCCGAGTTCTCAGAAAGCGCAGTATCTTGAGGTTCTCCATCGTTTTGCTGTCCTCTCTGGCGGGGCATATTACGAAGTGACACCAGATACGGTAAACACGGCCTATTCACTCGTTCAAAATCGAATTGGAGAAGTGTGGGTTGCGGATTTCGATTGTTCTACCTGCGTCAACGATGGGCGCAATCACCCACTCCAGGTCCGCGTTACACTCCAAGGCCAATCACTCACGGACAGAACAGATGTTGCACTGTTTGCTTTCGCCACTCATCCAGTAGAAAATCCTTCGAGCAGTCAGCTCCGGCGAATTTGGCAGCGGTTGTCGTGGCCTGAATACGTTGGCGCAAGTATCCTCGTCGTTCTGGTAATTGCCGGCTTTTTATGGCTTGTTCGACGGAAAAGAATTTCTCGCATGCATGACAAGGAGCCATTGATTTCAGGCAGTGGAGGAATAGCGACTCCCGATTTTGTTCCATATTCGTTCCCTAGTCCTGATTCCGGGTCAAAGGAATCCTCTGACTTCGGCGCAATAGTTGACGTTCGTCCGGGGCTGAAGATCGAGCTTATACGCAAACAGAATCTCAGCGGGAAAGCGTCTAAATACTCCGCCAAGCTTGTCGATCACCTCACAATTGGCCGCTCTCAGGAGTCCGCAATTCAGATTCCGGATAGCGAAATCTCCGGCCAGCACTGCAAGCTCGAACTTGTGAGTGGGTTGGTGCTCTTGAGCGATGCCGGTTCTACTTTCGGAACAATGGTCAACGGTGTGCCAATCAAGGCTCGGCACAAGATAGAGTCCGGAGATTGGGTCACTTTGGGCAAAGTCGAGTTCCGAGTGCAAATCCTGAAGTGAGTCTGAGCAACGAGCGTCAGCAGGTTTTTTGCAAAGTGATTGTGAGGCACAAAACCTCAGGTTGATGGGAGCCTAGGTACATGGACACGCGTTCAATTCGCTACTGCGCAGGCTGCATGACGAAGGTGTCAGAAGCAGGTCGCTGTTCGAGCGCGGGCTGCCGGTGGGATGAGAGCGCGGAGGTGGAGACGCAGGAACATTTGCCGCGTCACTACGTTCTCCTGGACCGCTATTACATCGGTCGAGTTCTGGGTCAGGGTGGTTTCGGAGTCACCTACATTGCCCACGATCTCAAGCTTGACCGTACCGTTGCGATCAAGGAGTTCCTGCCTAAAGACCAGTGCTCACGGCGGACGAACCGGGTTACGGTGCACTCGTTCAGCCAGGAAAAGGGCGAGCAGTTCCGCTTCGGATTGGAACGTTTTCTGAGCGAAGCACAGAATATCGCCAAACTTGGCGGGCATCCCAACATCGTTTCGATCACTGATTACTCTGAGGCCAACGGCACCGCGTACATGGTGATGGAGTTCATCCCCGGGGTCACGCTCAAGCAGTATCTCGCCGACCAGGGCGGCAGGATCCCATATGCGATGGCAAAGGAGATCATGCTGCACGTGATGGCGGGGTTAAACAAGGCGCACGAGCATGGTCTGATCCACCGCGATGTGAGTCCGGACAACATCATGCTTTCGACGCTGGGGCCGGTGAAGCTGATTGACTTTGGGGCGGCGCGTCAGGCGGTGGGAGAGAAGAGCCAAAACCTGACCATGGTGCTCAAGCCTGGGTACGCTCCGGAGGAGCAGTACCGCAGCCGCGGTGTGCAGGGACCCTGGACAGACGTGTACGCTACGGCAGCTACCCTGTATCGTTGCGTGACGGGACAGGTGCCGCCTGCGGCGCCGGATCGTCTTGCAGAAGACGAGTTAATCCGTCCCTCGGCACTGTGCGGTGGCTTACCTCTTCAGATTGAAATGGCAATGCTGCGTGGGCTATCAGTGCGTGCTGCGGATCGCCCCCGGTCCATCCATGATTTCCGAGACGCTCTTTTGCACGCGAAGGAAAGCGTGGCTGAAAGACTCTCCGTGAACGCCGGTGAAACTTCGCTGCCGCGCAATCATGTAAGGAATGCAGTCAATTCTCAAAGCAGAACTGCCAGGTCGCCACGAAATCAACGGGGCGAGGATTTTCAGTTGTCCAACTCGGGAGGCTCGTCTACAGCTCCGGCCGTCGCAAGCCAGTCAGGTAAGGCCGGCTCCTCTCGTTTCTACCTGTTTATCTTGCTTCTTGGTTTGACTGTGTTTGGAATCAGCTTTGCCCTGAGCGCGGTGAACCCGGCAAGCGGATCGAATGACAAACCCTATCCCGGCTGGTTTTGTGCCTTTTTCTCGTTGGTGGAGGCCAAGCAGCTAATTCTCGCAAATGGAATGCACCGTTTGAAAGACACTCTCCTTGCGTATTCGTTACTAATCTCCGGGTTGATCAATCCGGTGTTTCTTGTGTCGCTTTTGTTGAGAATCTGGAAGCGAGTGCGTAAGCCGGCGGCCATCTTGATCGGAATATCGCTGGCCATGCAAGTATGCTGTTGGATTGTATTTGCCTTGTCCCACCTGATGCCGCGCGAGGGCTACGCTCTTTGGGTAGTCGGAATGCTGGTGGCCTCTATCGCTGGACCGCTCGCTCGATGGCTTGGCGCATAGCAGATTCGTTTGGTCTCGTCCGCAAAGACAGACCCGATAAACGGGGACTACCCGAGGTCATTACCGAGTAGGCTGGTTCTTTTGAAAGAGGCGCTTTAGCTGAAACCGTTCATTTCGAGGTCAGATATGCAGAATCAGGTGTTGAGGTACTGCGCAGGCTGCATGACGAAGATGTCAGAGGCAGGCCGCTGTTCGAGCGCGGGCTGCCGGTGGGATGAGAGCGCGGAAGTGGAGACGCAGGAGCACCTGCCGCGGCACTACGTTCTTCTCGACCGCTACTACATTGGACGCGTGCTCGGTCAGGGCGGCTTTGGTGTCACCTACATTGCCCACGACCTCAAGCTTGACCGCACGGTTGCGATCAAAGAGTTCCTGCCCAAGGACCAGTGCTCGCGGCGGACAGACCGGGTGACAGTGCACTCGTTCAGTCAGGAGAAAGGTGAGCAGTTTCGCTTCGGGTTGGACCGTTTTCTGAGCGAGGCACAGAATATCGCAAAACTTGGCGGTCATCCCAACATCGTTTCGATCACAGATTACTCCGAGGCCAACGGCACAGCATACATGGTGATGGAGTTTATCCCTGGGGTCACGCTGAAACAGTATCTAGCCGATCAGGGCGGGAGGATTCCCTATGCAACGGCTAAAGAGATCCTGCTGCATGTGATGGCTGGGTTGAGCAAGGCGCACGAGCACGGTCTGATCCACCGTGATGTGAGTCCGGACAACATCATGCTTTCGACGTTGGGGCCGGTGAAGTTAATCGACTTCGGGGCGGCTCGTCAGGCAGTGGGGGAGAAGAGCCAGAACCTGACCATGGTGCTCAAGCCTGGGTATGCTCCGGAGGAGCAGTATCGCAGCCGCGGCGTGCAAGGACCATGGACCGACGTGTATGCCACCGCTGCTACGCTGTACCGATGCGTTACAGGGCAGGTGCCGCCTGCGGCGCCGGATCGCATGGCTGAGGATGAACTGATCCCACCGGCGAGGCTCTGCAAAGACGTTTCAAGCGGCGCCGAGGCGGCCATTTTAAGGGGTCTTACGATCCGTGCCTCTGCCAGGCCCCAAACCATCAAGGAGTTTCGCCAGCTTCTCATCGGCCAGACATCGCCGCCTCCACCATCACCACCTGCCCCGGTCGTTGAAACCGCGCGTATCCCTGTCGCCGATAAGCCGGTGCTCTCGTATGCAGCGAGGCAGGAGGGGATCAAGCTGTATACACCGCGTGCGGTTTGGCTCGCGGCATTTTTCGGAACAGCATTTGCCGGTTGCATCGTGCTTGCGATCAATTACAAACGTCTGAACAAGTCTGCAGCCAGCGTCAATTCTGTGATCGCGGGTTTTATTATAACGGCCGTATTTGCGATCGCAGCCGCGTTGACCCCTCAAGGTGGCGGCTGGAGCCTTCTCTTTGTTTGCCTGCAAATCGGCATATCATTCGGGCTGGGCAATCTTGCAGAGCATTTTCAAGGAGACGCGGTTAAGGAAAATCAAGCTCTCGGCGCCCCGCGTGGTTCCTACTGGGCCGCTTTCGGAATTGGTCTGGCGACTTTATTGCTGCCTATTGCCATCGATTTACCTATCATAATTTTCCAACAGCTGGCACAAACTCATGTGCAGAATAGCGTCCCACCGAATGGCGCTGAAGCAACCAATTCCTCAGCCCAGACTCCCCAAGTGATTCCAACTACCACGCTTGCATCAACCGTGCCGAATAACTCCGGCTCTACTTCCGATGCGAGACAGGAGCTTTTAATTGACAATGGGATACTCGATTACCAGGCACCCATCACTCAACAGCAGGCCAGGGCCGTTAGTGAGGTGCTCAGCGACTACTTTGCAGATTCCGGTTCACACGTGGAATTGAGTCGATCGGATCAGGGCGGCCTCTTCGTAATGACCATCGCCGATACATCCGATGCTCAGGAAGTGGCAACCGGACAAGAGGACGTCAGCATGCAGTGGCTTGGCAGAGCTTTGGCGATTAAGACAGGTGGATTCCCGGCCGAGTTGCGTCTCGTAAACGTCAAAGGAGAGACACTTCGCAATTTGTCAGTGGAGCAGTTTGTGGGTTTGTTCGGCGTGGTTGAGGACCCAACTGGAGCTGTCATATCCCTGGCGCGGGTTACTGTGACAAATTCAAATGGTGTAGATCACAACACCACGACTGGCGACACAGGCATTTACCAGTTTCCTAACCTTGCGCCAGGTTCTTACTTTATTGATGTTCAGGCAAATGGATTCTCACGATTTCAAGGTTCGGCCGAAGTCCCCGCGGGCGGGACTGGACAACTGAACGTGAATCTAAAGATCGGAACATCGCAATAATGCTGCGACCGTCATGCAAGCTGATTTTGGGATGCAGAGTCAATCAGCAAAACGGGCCTCGTCGCGAAGGAGAGCGCAAACAATGCTGAAAGTGACAGTAGGAAACGCACAGCATATTGGCGCCAGAGTGGAACAGCAGGATTCGTTTGCTTTCTCTGCGCTCGGTGATACCCGACTCTCGTTACATGGTGGGCTTCTGGGAATCGTTGCGGATGGCATGGGCGGACTCGAAGGAGGTCATCTTGCCAGCTCCGCTGCAGTAGATGCGTTTCTTGCCGGATACAAGCGCAAAACACCTTCCGAGTCGATCCCTGCTGCACTGTACCGTTCGCTTGAAGAAGCTAACCGTGCGGTGCTCCAAGTCGCCCAAGAAATCCGGGTTGAAGGAAGTTCTGGCACCACGCTTGCAGCGGCCGTCGTTCACAATGACAAACTTTATTGGGCCGCAGCGGGAGACAGTCGCATTTATTTGTTGCGCGATGGTCAACTCGCGCGAGTCAACGAAGACCACAACTACGGCGCCAGTTTGCTGCGATTGGTTGCGGCGGGGAGCATGTCGCGCGAGGAAGCCATCAACGATCCACGATGGTCGCATCTCACCAGCCATTTGGGTATGGATGCGTTGGACATTGTTGACATCGCACATCACCCTCTCCTCATGCAAGGCGGCGACACAGTGATCGTCTGCACCGACGGAATCTATAGATCCATTACTGACCAGGAGATGATCGAGGCCTTCGGGAGATCTTCACCCGCAAAAGCATGTGAATCAATCAAGGCTATGGTGTTGTCGAAGGGCCGTTCTCAACAAGACAACCTTACGATCATCGCGATCCAGTGCCAGCAGGAAGTTTCCCGAGAGCATGAGGAATCAAAGAATCCCCGAAGAAGACCAGTCAGAGGGTTACGAGCGGCTGCGCTCGTTGAACTCGTCATCCTTTTTTGTCTTGCTGCGTTTTATGGGGTGATGAGGTATGGAGAAGAATTGGCACACCGGCAGAGTGTGCCAGCGGGCCAAAAGCAGACTCCATCTCATTCAACAAAACAACCAAGAAACAATTCCGACAGCCCAGCAAAGGAATCGACCCACGCGAAACCTCCAGCCTCAGGGCCGAGTTCGGCTAGCTCTTCCCCTTCCTCGAACGCCGGGCCAAGTCAATCATCAGCCAACCAAGAAGCGGCGCCATCGGCCGCAAAGAAGTCACAAAGCACTGGATCTGAGGATCCCAAGAAAGCTCCAACAACTCCAGCACCGCAAGAGGATCAACAATGAAGCTGCGGCTTTACTCTACGATCGCATTACTCTTGTTGACTGGGCAACTTCATGCGCAGCCAGACGACGTTCCAGTAGATCAAATGGAGGCATCAACGGTCCGAATTGTCGGGAAAATACAAAACGGCTACGTAACCGGAAGTGGCTTTGTGATTGGTAGTCGGTACGTCGTCACCAACCACCATGTGATCGCCGAGGGCGACGAATTTGAAGTATTGGCGAAGACTTTGGAGCGCAGGGTCACAAGAGTCGTCGCCGATTCCCCTGATCGTGACCTTGCAGTCCTGGAGGTAGACGGAGACATGAGCCTTCCTTCAGTAACCTTGGTATTAAACTCGGGGGTCAAGAAACTCGAGCATGTACTGGCCGCAGGGTTTCCGGCTGCTGCAGATGAACAGGGCGGGAACATCAACAACCTGCTCGAAGTCAAATTCACTGAAGGTATCATCAGCGGGTATGAGACAGCTCGGAACGGTGAAGCACTCTACCAAATCAGCGCACCGCTCAACCCAGGCAACTCTGGAGGGCCACTTTTCGATCAATGCGGACGAGTCGTTGGCATCAATGTCGAAAAATCACTCATTCAAGCCGTCGTTGTTGGCCCTGACGGAAATCCCTCAACCGAACGCGTGCCGCTCGGAGAAGGAATTGCTTGGTCTATTCAGGCCGATGAGCTCGTGGCACTCCTGCAAAACGCCGGCATTGCTTACCACGCAGAAACATTGGGCTGTATTCCCGGAAGTAATGCTGCAACGGTCGAGCCAAAGCCGGAGCCCAGCAGCGCTCCTTCCCCTGCGACCCCATTGAATTCCCCTTCAGGAAACCAAGGAGGGACTAATTGGGGCAACGCGAATTACCTCTTACTATTAGGTGTATTAGTAGTTTGTGCTTTCGCGGCGATCATGGTCACCGTAACGATGCGAGGGAAAACGTCGAGCGCCAAGCAGGATGGGCCGACCCCAGAGCGTGTTGACCCCGTCCCGCTGCCGCCGCCTATTGCGAACCATTCGCCGCAGAGAAAGTTGCGTGGACTTTCAGGAACATTTGCGAACGCCAACTTTCCACTCAATCGTACACCTCTCACGATGGGCCGAAGCGCGCGCTCCAGTCAGATTGTATTCAAGGATAGCGATCACGTCATATCAAAGCGACACTGTATCGTCCGTCTCGATCACGGGGCTGGGGGAGTTTTCCTTGAGGATTGCAATTCGCTTAACGGAACCTTTCTTGAGAATGGCGAGCGCCTTCGAAATGGTGAGCCGAGACTCCTCCGGCCAGGGAATCGATTTTATCTCGGAAATCGTGACAACCTTTTTGAAGTTGAATAGGAGAAATCGATGAATTCTATCTTTTCCGGCGCTTCGATAAGCAATCGAGGAGGACGAAGCCACAACGAGGATAGCACGCTCTCGTTGACCAATGGTGCGACGTACTGCTGGATCGTCGCTGATGGCCTTGGGGGCCATAGCGGAGGCGAAGAGGCCTCTCGCATCGCGTGCGAGACCGTTGGAAAAAGCTTTCAATCCGATTTCAAAGTGTCGTCAGACTCCATGCACAAGCATCTTAAGAGCGCAGACGATGCACTGCGCCGTGAACAGGAGACACATCCTGAACTTGTGCAGATGAAAAGCACAATTGTGGTGCTCATTGCGAATGCCGCGCAAGCAGTAGTTGGTCATGTGGGGGACTCTCGTTTCTATTATTTTCGAGATTGGACTCTCGTCGGCCAGACAAAGGACCACAGTGTGCCACAGAGCCTAGTGGATGCGGGCGAATTGTCGCCGTCAGCCATTCGGCACCACGAAGATCGTAACCGGCTGCTTCGAGCGCTTGGCGAGGAACGGCCGGTTCGATCTTCGGTATTCTCGACGGCGCTCGACATCGGAAAGGGCGACGCATTCCTGCTCTGCACAGACGGATTCTGGGAGAATGTGCTCGAGGTGGAAATGGAACTCGATCTCTGCAAATCGAGAACCACAGTGGAGTGGCTATCTCATATGGAGTCGCGATTGCAGACTCGCGTTGCAGGCAATTACGACAATTACACTGCCGTTGCCGTGAGGGGCGAGTCGCTTCCTCCCCACACAAGCTGTCAATTGCCGCAAAAGGATAAAGTGATTAAGGCAACTCGTTCCGTTGGCTGGACCCACTCGCTGCTAAGGCTCGCCGTGTACATTATTCTCCCCGTGTCGATTATGACGCTCACGCTGCGGGTGACGCCAATTAACTGGAAGCTAGTGCAGCATGCGGTTTCCAGACTGCGAGATACTTTCAGGTCTCATAAGCCGCAATAAACATAGTTCGTGTCTGGCTTCAGAGGAAGCAAACACGGCTTTGGCCACTTGAGGGGGAGTTTGAGGATGCATTGCATACAATGCGGTGAGCCAATATGCGGAGTCCGATGCGCTCGTTGTTATCCCGAATCAACTAGCCAAATGTCGAGCGCCAATAAGGGGAATGCAGTTACTTGGCCCTTTCACCAGCCGGCGTGGACAATGAGCCTTTGGATGCCTCTGTTAGGTTCATTTTTGTGGCCATTCGGTATGCTCATCACTCTCGGATGGTCCATCGAAGCAACTGGAAAACTTGCTCTACAATCGCCAAGTCCGTTACCTGGTGTGAGAAGCCTAGCCCGAATACTGAAACATGGTATCGTGGTCGTGGCTGCAATCTTCCTTTATTTTATTATTCCCCTTTTTGTAATTTCACAGGTTGTTGAGTTCTCATGGCTGGCTGAGATTTGGGAACTAGTTATAGCGATATGGAGTGGATTGACACACACGAGCCACTCATCGATCGTTTCATCCGTTCTCAAGCTTCTATTGAAACTCCTTGCCAATTCAACCGCTCCCTTGGTCTATATCATTTTTGCGACTCCGCTCTTTCTTGCTGCCAGGCTTCGCTATGCCCTTACGGGCCAAATTCGCAGTTTCTTTAATCTAACCGGAAACATAGCAGTTTGTTTCAGGTTGATAGGAGAGATTCTTCTATATCTTTTCCTTGGTGCGGTGACTCGAGCCGCGATTGCCTTCGTCCTGGCCTTAGCGGCGGGAACTGTGATCGGTCTTCTGATTCCGCTGGCACTAGCAGGCGCAAACACTTGGATTCTCGCATTTCTGGCGGCAAATGTGGCTAAGCAGATGCACGAGCGCTGGGGAATCGGTGTCTCCGAGATGCAAGGCGTGCCTGTCGCAGTGATTTCAGGCCGAGGTGTTTTCGCTCAGAAGGTCACGAATTCTTCACCGCTCCCTGCAAGTCCGGTGCCGGTGGTCCTACAACAGCGCATTAAGGGTAGCCTCGCACTTTACTGCTTGCAGGGACCGCTGAAAGATAAGACATTTGTAGTTCCTAAATCGGGATGCTTTATTGGTCGATCCCCCGCCGTGTCTCAAATTATTATCCGCTTGCAGGAGGTCTCATCCCAGCATGTACGTGTCAACGCCGATCAGTCATCGGATGGAGCGTGGGTTGAGGACATGAATTCTACCAACGGTACTTATTACCGCATTGGATCCGGGTCTTGGGAACGCCTCAACGGTCGCGTGTGCTTAGCTCGGGGAGGTAGATTTAGGCTTTCCCGTGGTGCTGCTGAATTCGAAGTTGGAATGCAATGAATACGTACCATCGACTGACAGTGCAGCGAGTTCAATTGACTCTTCACAACTGGTTTGAGCCTAGCAAGACCCGACCGAACAGAATCCCTTCCAATTATCCATAGATTTGAATTCGAATCATCCCGCTGAGTTCAATGTCTTGTTATGGGACTCCCGCCTACCAGGAGCAGTGGCGTCATTCGCCTTCCCAGCAACTCGGCGTGTTCCTGCCCCGCAACGCCCACCCCTGACATGTGCGATAAGAAAGCGGTAGTTCCGCCGAATTTCTTTCTCGTCTGAGCGCCCCCGCTTCAAGCAACGGTCTGGCAGAGGCGCAAAGAACCCGTCAAGGGTCTCCGCTCCGCTGCGATGAACGTGCAAAAAACGCGCGCCCTTGACCGAACCTTCCCGCCTCCGCCCGTTGCGAAAGGCCATGAAGCGGGAGCACTCAACGAAAAAAATTGGTTTGGGTTGCTCTTCCGTTTCGGACGCCAATTCGCCCTACAGCGGGCAACTGAGGAGCATCGATATGCCATTCCCCATCGCAACAACCACAGCAGCCACCGCCAGCAATGGCGCGACCCGCGACCATAACGCCGCGCCGCACAGGAAAAATGCGGCGCGGACCCGCAGCGACTCACCCTATCAGGAACGCACCAGCCAACGTGACAACCCCTCGCAACTGCTCATCAAGCAGGCCGTGGATTTTCTCATCCGGCAGGTTGAAGCGGGCAAGAGCGAGACATTGGCCGCGTACCTCGCTGCGATGGCGCGGTTCCACAATTACAGCTTTGGCAACATTATCGCCATTGCGCGGCAGAAACCGGACGCCACGCGCGTAGCGGGATACGGCACATGGAGAGAGATGGGCCGGTTCGTAAAGCGCGGCGAGAAGGGCATACAGATTCTTGCGCCCATGATCGGGTTCCGGCGCAGGGCAGATGCAACAGAGCAGGAGCCGGAAACGAAGCCTCAGCGTGTGCTAATCGGCTTCCGCTCTGTGTATGTGTTCGACGTGGCGCAGACTGAGGGCGAAGACCTGCCGGAGTTTGAGCACAACATCTCCGGCGAAGTGGGCGAACAGCGCGACCGGCTCATTGATTTTCTTGCGCAACAGAACATCGCGCTTGAGTTCAATGAGAGGATCACCCCGGCTTTGGGCGTGAGCTACGGCGGGAAGATCGCTTTGCTTCCCGGCCAGTCGAAGCCGGAAGAGTTCGTCACCTTGGTTCACGAAACGGCGCATGAATTGTTGCACCGCGCCGAGCGACGCACCTTTACGACGGAAAGCGTGCGGGAAACCGAAGCCGAGGCCGTGGCCTTCATCGTGGGTCAGGCAATCGGCCTTGAGATGGGAAACGCATCAAGCGATTACATCCAGATGTACAACGGCAACGCAACTCTGCTGGCCGAAAGCCTTGAGGTGATCCAGCGAACCTCCGCCGTGATTCTGGCCGCTATCCGCGAGGAAGAAATCGCGGAAGCAGCGACGGAGCTGGAGCAGTTCGCAGCGGCCAGCTAACGCACACATTCCTCAAGCGGGCGCGCTTTGAGTGTGCCCGCTTGCGCCCTCACGCAAGATTCAACCGGAATAGGAGATTTCCCATGATGACTACAGTTCAAACTCAGTCCGAGTACCGCGACCTGCCGCTCGATTGGCTGGTCGTATCCCCCACCAACCCGCGCAAGACGTTTGACGAAGATGCGATGCAGGAACTCGCCGCCAGCATCCGCGAAAACGGCGTGTTGCAGCCTTTGCTGGTTCGTCCCCGCGCCGAGCGTCGATTCGAGATCGTTTTCGGAGAGCGCCGGTATCGCAGCGCGGCGATGGCCGAGAAAGAGACCGTGCCGGTGTGCATCCGCGAAATGACCGACGCTCAGGTATTGGAGGCGCAGTTAGTCGAAAACCTCCAGCGTCAAGACGTGCATCCGCTCCACGAGGCGCAGGGCTTCGCCGCGCTTTTGCGCCTTGAGGAGCCGAAGTATTCCATCGAACTCATCGCAGCCAAATGTGGCAAGAGCGCCGGGTATGTGGCCTCCCGGCTTCGCTTGACCGAGCTTGCGCCCGCAGCGGTCGAAGCGTTCACCAAGGACGAGATCGGCTTGTGCCATGCTCTTGTGCTGGCAAAGTTGCAGCCGGGGCAGCAGGAAGAAGCGTTAACCGCTTGCTGGCAGGAGAGCTACACGGGCGGAACAAAGGCGAAACGCATCCTGCTCCCGGTTCGCCATCTGCGCGAATGGATCGAGCACAACATCCTCTTGGAGCTTGCCACCGCGCCATTCTCGAAAGAGGATGCAACGCTTGTGCCCGAGGCGGGTTCCTGCCATGACTGCCCGAAGCGCACCGGGCACAACACGCTGCTCTTCGAGGGCATCGCAGCGCAGCACGATTCCTGCTCCGATCCTGCCTGTTATGCGGCCAAGGTGGACGCGCATGTAAAGCAGACCGTGGCAGCGAAACCCAAGCTGGTACAGATCACCACCGCCTACGGCAAACCCGCCGAAGGCAGCGCGGTTGTACCCCGCAACCAGTATGTCGAAATCCGGCAAGAGAAGCCCAAGAACAAATACCAGCAGGACGCGCCGGAATACAAAACATGCAAGTACACCACCGAGGCCATCGTTGCGGACGGCACCGACAAGGGCGAGTTTCGCAAGGTGTGCGCCAATCCCGATTGCCCGGTTCATCACCCCAAGAAGCAGCGCAGTCACGTTAGGGCTGATGCTGCGCTCAAGGAGCAGCAAGAGAAGCAGCGGCGCGAGGAGGCGCAGGCCCAGGCCACCGGGCTACGCGTCCTGAAAGCCATCGGCGACGCGGTTCCTGTGCGACTGATGAAACGTGACCTGCTGTTTGTTGTGTCGCGGCTCTCCGCGATGCTGGACGAGCGAAAGGTTGCTGTCCTCATCCGGCAGCACGGCATGGGCAAACCCAAGGACGGCGAGGCACCGGCGAAACTGCTGTCTGCTTTTCTGCCCAAGGCCGAGGAGAGCACACTCGGCCGCATCTTGGTGGAGTCAGTCATTCTCCTGTCCATGCACAACCAGGCCGACACCGCGAAGATTCTCTGCGATGCCGCGCAGGTGTACAAGGTGGACGTGGACGCCATCTCCGCGACCGTCAAGCAGGAATTCGCGGCGAAGGTGAAGGGCAAGGCCGGCAAGAAAGCCACACCGAAATCGGCACCGAAGCCCGCGAAGAAAGCAGCGGCGTAAAGCCCGCAAACCAGATCAGAACCTTGTGCGGAGCCAGCAAGACCGGCTCCGCATTTTTAAGCCCGTTGCCCGTCTGCCCGCCCTCATCCGATGCCCCGGACGAGCGCCGGGGCGACATTCTGGCCCACCCGACGGGCACCGCCGAACCGCTCTCGCCGGGAACACCTGGCGGCGTCGGTTGTGAGTGCGTTTGTGGCAAGCTCGTTCGGCCACCCCAGCAACTCAATGCCGCGGTTTGGCGCACCGAGCAGAATTACCTGGAGCCCGTCTCTACCCACCCTTAAGCGATGCCCCAGAAAAGCGCCGGGGGCGTCATTTTTCCCACCCGACGGGCGGTGCCGCCGGTAGTGCGTAGCGGCACGCGATCCTGTTCTCGGTGTGGCGGGCGCGGTTGCTCGATTGTCAGAAGAAGCCAGCGGCGGATGAGCCGTCGCATACGCTCCCCACTGAATGCGTTCCTGCTGGCTCCGTCGTTCGAGTGCATGGTGGTGCAGGCTGCATCGTGGCCATCGAAGTGGGTTGGTACTGCCCCGAAGAACGCGGTGCTTGCGCACCGGCTGTACGCTGCGACACGTCATCCCCAACGGGGTACTGATTCGTAAACGCTTGTTTGCGCTTGTTAACGTGTGCGGTTTCAATACTTTGTAGCTTCGCGTTTTCACGCGAAAACTTAGCGTTTACGTTCGCAAACGGGAAAAGTTTGCGCGTGCAAACATGATGATTCAGAATGCTTTACGAGAACCACCCTCAATGACCCAGCATCAAACGAAATGCAAGCCCAAGTCCTTGCAGGGGTCAATTTTGCTGTGGCTACTGCTGACCCAAAGCCGACTTCGCTGATTCCGCCAGCCATTTCCGCCGCACGGGAATCCGAGAATTACCGCGTCAAACAAACCGGCACCCGGCTGACCGAGGCCGAGTTTGACGAACTTGAAGCCGCTGCCGCCAGCGAGGGCATGAGCGTTTCCGCCTGGATACGTGAGGCAATACTCGCCAGATTGAGCGCCGCTCAGAAAGTGAATACCGACCCAATTCTGCTGGCCGAACTGATGGCGATTCGCGCCCTCATCCTTAATCTGTTCGCAGCAGCTTCCAAAGGGCCGTTGACCGACGAATCCCTCCGCAAGATGCAGGCATACGCCGACTCCGTCAAACAGCAAAAGGCCGACGAGTTTCTGACCAAACTGAGGGCCGGAAGCGGGGCCGAGCCGCCAAAGGGTACGCCATGAGACCGCTGCGCTTCCCAGGTCACTTCCGGTGGTGGATCGTGGCCGTCTTGGCGGTGATCTTCGGCTTTCCGCTATTCCCTTTGGCTGCGTGGATGGCATGGGAGATGCCGCCGCTCCAACGCTATTATCTGCTCAATTACCTTGAGAGCACGGAGCGGGCAAAGCAGCCCGGTACAACGACCGAAGTTCAATGGGTGTACAAGACAGCTTCCGGGCGGAAAAGCACCCTGGCAACGAATCCCGATGTGGTCTCGGAAAACAGCGCCGATCCGCCTGTCCGGCTTTCCGCAGCCGCCATCGCGGATGGCTGGACCGGGATTGAGAAACACGATCCCGTTAAGGTCGATTCGGCCCAGCTTGAGCAATTCTTACAGGAAGACATTTACAACGGCCGTGGCTATTGGACATTGATGCTGGAGCCGATTCTCTTTGGCTTCGCATTGATGCTGTTTCTGATCGCGGGCGGGATTCAATTGAAAGAGTGGCTGGGGGGTACCGGATCGCGACACGAACAGCGGCACGGACGCCGCACCCGGGGGCCGGAACTGCTATCGTCCTGGCGATGGAACGGGAAGCTGAAGCCCGACGGCATCCGCTGGCAATTGCGCTGGCAGAATTTCCTGCTCGACTGGAGCAGCAAGCAGTTGCCCAGTTGGGCCACCCCAACCTTTCGTATGCGGCGCAATCTCGAAGCCAACCATATCCTATTGATGGGTGACTCGGGCAGCGGCAAGTCCTCAGCCATCCGGCAAATCCTCCGCCAGATTGTCGCGCGGGGAGAGACGGCCATCGTCTACGATCCGGCGCTGGAGTTCACGCCGGAGTTCTACTCGCCCGAACGCGGCGATCTGATTCTCAACCCACTCGACACGCGGTGCCCTTATTGGGACATCGCCGATGAGGTATCGACCGCGGAAGTGGCGACGGCGATGGCGGCGGCATTGTTTCCTGAAAAGGACCACGAAAAGGAATTCTTTACCGACGCGCCACGG
>Ga0187887_10000813_pt1 | contig 29212 bp, 21 predicted proteins | sample June2016WEW_7_10_FD_132977 | JGI IMG/M metagenome (GOLD analysis project Ga0187887, IMG submission 132977) | Peatland microbial communities from SPRUCE experiment site at the Marcell Experimental Forest, Minnesota, USA - June2016WEW_7_10 | ecosystem: Environmental > Terrestrial > Soil >... | reverse complement strand
TTTTCGACGAGGTCATCACGGGTTTTCGACTCTCGCTCGGCGGCGCACAGGCGGTGCATGGGGTAATGCCGGACCTGGCTACCTATGCGAAGGCCCTTGGGGCGGGCGAGAAGCTCGCTGCGGTGGCGGGACGCGAGGACCTCATGCAGGCGCTGGATCCGGACAGACCCTCCACCAGGGCGGCAGTCTTCCAATCCGGCACGGGCAACGACGGGACCTATGCCCTCGCGGCTGGGCTCGCAGCCGTGCGCTGCTACAGGGATCTGGACGTCGGCGGCGGCTACCAGGCGCTGATCGCGCGGGCGGAACGACTTGCGCAGGGCATGAGGGTCGAATTCAGCCGGCGAGGCGTTCCCTGCCACGTCAATCAGCTCGGACCAATGCTGCAGCTATTTCTCTCGGATGCCAAGCCCGGGTTCGAGGCGTTCAGCCGTGTCCCCTCCGGACCGCTTGCGCTCTTTTATCTGGCAATGATTAACGAGGGCATTTTGTTGTCGCTGCCCACTTCAAATCATGTGTACCTATCGTTCGCCCATTCGGACGAGGACGTGGCGCAGATTCTCGAGAAGGTTGCGACGGTACTGGATCGCTACGACTTTCGGGCTGTGATCCGGGCTGCGGACGAGGCGAGCCCGCGCTCGGAATCAAAAGCAAATCCTCTAATCCACGGGAGACTGCGATGAAGGAAACTGCCAAGGCGGAGCTCGATATCCTGTTCGCGAAACAGAAGGCGGCATTCGCGAAAGACCGCGTTCCTTCCATAGAGACTCGCATCGAGCGTCTGAAAAGGCTCGATCGCATGATGATCGAGTTTCGCGAGCCTTTCCGCAAGGCGCTGTCGGAGGATTTTGCAACGCATCACCCGTTGGTGACCGACCTGTTCGAGAGCGGAGCGGTGATTGCGCGTTCGCGCACGATCCAGGCATTTCTCGCGAGCTGGATGAGCCCAGAGAATCGCGAACTTAACCCGATGGTCCATGGTTCGTCCAGAGCTCAAGTGATCCGCCAGCCGAAGGGCGTCCTGGGCAACATCGCCCCGTGGAACTTTCCGATTGAATGTGCGTTGATCATGACGGCCGATATGCTGGCCGCAGGCAACCGCGTAATTGTGAAATCTGCGGAACTGGCACCTGCAACTGCCCGGGTACTCAACGAAGCCGCAGCCGCTCATTTTCCGCAGGATGTGCTCGCGATAGTGAACGGGGGAGTGGAGTTTGCCTCATATTTCGCCTCGCTGCCATGGGATCACCTGACGTATACGGGCGGCGGTCGCGTCGGGCGGCTGGTGATGCAGGCGGCGGCGCCGAATCTGACACCCGTCACGCTCGAACTTGGGGGCAAGAATCCGGCGGTATTTGCCGCCGATGGGTTCGACGAGGCACTCATCGAGCGCTTCCTTTATTTCCGCGTTTTCAAGGGAGGCCAAGTATGCACGTCGCCGGACTACGTGTTGGTGCCGGAGAACCGGATGTCCCAGTGGGTCGAGATCGCGAAGCAGAAGTGGACCGGCCTTTACCCAAACTACGTAGATCACCCGGATGCCACCGGCGCCATCAACCAGGCGCACTACGATCGGGTCATGAAGCTGGTCAACGAGGCGCGCGAGCGTGGTGCCACCGTCGTGTCCCTGAACGGCGATCGGCCCAACGCCGCAAAGCGCGTCATACCAATGTATGTGATCGTCGACCCGCCGGATGATCTGCAATGCATGCAGGAGGAAATATTCGGGCCGGTAACGCCGGTAAAGAGCTACCGCACGATCGACGAAGCGATTGCACGAATAAACGCGGGGCCGAGCCCGCTAGCGTCCTATATCGTCACTCGGGACGAGACGCTCGGCGCTAGGTTTGCTTGCGAAGTACTGAGCGGTGGCACCGGGGTAAATGTATTCGGCTTCCAGGCCGCGGACCCGAGTTTGCCGTTCGGCGGAGTCGGCAAGAGCGGCATGGGGTGTCACTCGGGTCGGGAGGGTTTCCTCAATTACTCGCACACCAAGTCGGTATTTTACTGCGCCGATGACAACGGTCTGGCGATGGCCATTCGGCCTCCATACGCCGCGATGGCCCAGGCCTTCGCCGATGCGGCGTTTGCGCCGGCGCCATGAGCGGGGCCTGTATGAATTGGAGAAATGGCATGGGTAGTGGTCTCGCCGCAGCCATTCCCGTGGTGCTGGCGCTCACCGCATTTTCAGCCTCGGCAGTCGCCGACGAAGACGCATTGCCCGAGGTGGTCGTCACGGCTCAAAAGCGCGAGCAGCGCGCCGAGGACGTCGGGATCTCCATCAGCGCATTTGATTCCAAAGCGCTTGCAGATAATGACGTAAAGGTGGCGCAGGACATCGTCAAGCTCGTGCCAAGCCTGCAGTACAACGGATTTACTCCCGGCGCCATCGTGTTCAATATTCGCGGTGTTTCACAGAACGATTTCGGCGATCAGCAGGAGCCACCGATCGCCGTCTACTACGATGACTCCTATGCAAGCAGCATCAATCTTTCGAGCTTTCCCGTGTTCGATCTGCAGCGGGTCGAGGTGTTGCGGGGTCCCCAGGGAACTCTATTCGGGCGCAATGCGACCGGAGGCGCGATTCAGTACGTCACCAACAAGCCAACGAAGGACTTCGAGAGCTACGTGACGATGACCACCGGTGCGTTCCACGAGTTCGACACCGAGGGTGCGGTCTCCGGTTCACTGACTCCCTGGTTGCAAGGACGATTTTCGTTCGAGCGCTCCGGGAATCGTGGTCCGGACGTGAATATCGTTTATGACTCTCGTCTCGGAGGACAGAACAACTACGCCTTCCGCAACGAATTTTCCGCACAATTCGGCGATGATACCGAAGCTCTCCTCACGTTCCGCTACGCCAGAAACCAGCACGAGAATAACGCGGGCGTCTATTCCTGGGTTGGCGCCTACAACAGTCCCGCATCCCATGGTCTCGGATACCCAGCCTCGCCCACCACGCCGAGCCCGTTCGGGACATGCAACGGCTGTGACTTGAGCGGCTACTCGAACTACTCGATCGACCCTTTCTTTGGAGGCAACCCTTGGAGGGTTGCGCTCAACAGCCCTGTGGATTTCGACCGGACGCTCCGAGGAGCGAGTCTTAGACTTTCGGGAACTATCTTTGGGCTCAACTGGGTGTCGATATCCGATTTCTTGAATATGTCGAAGGGCGATCTGGAGGATGGCGACGGCGGTCCAAACACATCCTTCACCACGGATTTGCGCAGTCAGATCGATCAGTTTACGGAGGAGGATCGCATTTCGATGAAGTCAGGCATCAACGACTGGGTCGCGGGCGTCTTCTTCATGCACATTAACGGCCATTACGACACGCTTGCGGATTTTGCGTCCTTCGGCGACTACGTGACCACCGATGTGTATCAGCAGACGACCACATCGATCGCGGCCTTTGCGCAAGATGAGATCACGCTTCCGGATCAATGGTCGCTGACTCTCGGCGGAAGATTTTGGCACGATCGGCGGGTAATGGGTATCCAGATCGCCGACAACTTCGGCTCGAACTTTGTATTCGATCCCGGCACCTTCCCAGGATTGGCCGACAGAGATTTCAATAACTACTCCGCGAAAGTCGAGCTTCAGCGCAAGATCTTCGAAAATACACTCGCTTACGTGAGCTGGAACCGAGGGACGAAGAGCGGTGGCTACACGGCTCAGTTTACGCCGCCGGCGGACACCAGTCCGTCTGGACTCGCAGCCTATGCCGCGGGCTTGACCTACAATCCCGAAATCTTGTCCGCCTATGAGATCGGAACAAAATCCAAGTTTCTTGACGGCCGGGTCTCACTGACGGCCGATTTCTTCCTGTATGACTACAAGAGCTATCAAGCCTACGTGTTGTACGGCCCCAATACGACGATCAAGAATTTAGGCGCCAAGGAACACGGCGTCGAAGTGGAGTTGGAGGCCCGACCGATAAACCCATTGACTATCGATATCGGTGTGTCCGCCCTTCGGTCCCGCGTTAACGATGTCGTGCTCCCAGACGGCACTGTTACCGACCGGACGTTACCTCAGGCGCCCACTTGGTCAGGACATGCCTCGGCGCGATACGAAGTTCCAGTGGCGAGTTCCGGCAAGGCGGCGGCGCAATGGCTGGTCACCTACACGGGTTACGACTGCTTCACGGTCCTTTGCGCACCGATCGATCAAGAGGCGGGACATGCGGTGTCGGAAGGGCGCATTTCTTACTCACCTAACGGCGGATCTTGGGAAGTCGCGGCCTTCGTCAAGAATGCGTTCAATCGGATTTATCGGGTGTACGATGCGGATACGAGCTTCATCGGTATCGCCGAGTCAATCTATGCACCGCCGCGGTGGTGGGGCATAACAGGTACGTTCCGATTTGGCGCGAGCGAGCATTGACCGGCATCCCATGAAACGAAGACACGTGGCCGCAAGATTGGGGCTCGACGCGGATATTACGCGCCGCGATTTCGTCAAGGGAGTGTTGATTGGATCGGGCGCAATGCTGCTCGACATGCCCGCGCCGCTCCAGGCGGAATCACCGCCGCCCACGGGGGAGAGCGATGCAGCCGCCTGGAACGGCTATGGCGGCGTCGGCGAATATTCCCGCTCCAACGGCAACACGTTCGAAGTCAGGGAGACGGCCCACCTCATTCGCGACAACAAGATCGACGCCCTGTTGGCCTCTGCCGATGATTCGAGCGAGTCCTTCGACATCGTGGTCGCGGGCGGCGGATTCTCCGGACTGGGTGCTGCGCGGGAGTTTCTTCGAGCTTCGCGCAAGGGACAGACATGTCTGGTCCTTGAAAATCACATGCTCACTGGGGGGGAGGCGAAGCGCAACGAATTCTTGGTTGACGGCTATCGCCTGATCGGGCCGCAGGGTTCGAACTTGGTTGTGCCGCCGTCGGTGAAGGGCGATTGGTACGATGAGCTTTGGGACGAGCTCGGCATCCCACGCCACCCCTTGTTCCAGAAGCTCACCGGGTACTCCGGCGACCTGCGGATTCCCCGCGAGAATTTCTTTCCGATGTTCGGCACCGGTGATCAGATCTCGAGCAGCGGTTATTTCTTCGATGCGAAGACCTTCGGCGGAAAGTCATTTTGGGATATCGATTCCTCCAAGACGCGCTACCGGAACACGGCCTTCGCCCCCGTGATGCGTGAGGATCTGGCGCAACTTCTCGTCGACGGCATCGGCAAAAATCCCGCCGGGAAGGGCTGGGAGCGGTGGCTCGATTCGATGACCTATGCCGATTATTTGACCGGGGTGCTCGGAGTTCACCCCGAGACCACCAGGCTGTTCGATCCTGTCCTTTGCGTGGAAGGTGGCTTGGGCGCCGACTGTGTCTCGGCTCTGTTTGCCGCGAAAGTCGGGCAGCCCGGATTCGACAAGAATTTCCCGGCGGATGCCTCCTTGTATCGACTCAAGGCCAGCCGCCCGGAGGACCTATCGGCCTTCTCGTTCCCCGGCGGCAACGATGCGGTCTTCCGTTTGCTGCTGAAGCGCGTGTTGCCGGAGTCGATCGCCGGCGGTGCGTCATTCGAGGAGATACATGACGGCGTATACCGATTCGATCGATTCGACGTACCGGGCAATCCGGTGCGCGTTCGCCTGAATTCCACGGTCGTCCACGTCGTCCACGAGGGTCCCAAGAATGGGGCTCGAGGCGTGGTCGTCACCTATTGCCGCGACGGCAAGCTATACCGAATCAAGGCTAAGGGATTTGTCTCCTGCATTGGCGGTTGGGTGAACAAGCACATCGTGAAAGATCTTCCCTCGAGCTACGCGGAAGCGTTTGGTGGGCTGAATTATGGCTCCGCAATGATTGTCAACATCGCTTTGACCAACTGGCGATTTATGGCGAAATTGGGTATCACGGCGGCCCATTCATTCATGAGCGATGGGATCGGTCAGACGCTGAACATCCGGCGGCCGATGGTCTTTGGGCGCTACGATCCACCGCTCGACCCGAGCAAACCCATCGTCTTGACCTCCTATGTCGGATTTCCGAAGCGCGGCCTGCTGGCGCGAGAGCAGGCCGCTGCTGCGCGCTGGAATCTGCTGGCCAAGACCTACCGCGACTACGAGACCCTGATCCGCCGCCACCTGAGCGAGCTATTCGCCGGCGCGGGATTCGATGCGCGACGCGACATTGCCGGTATCGTTCTCAATCGATGGGGCCATTCCTACGTTGTGCCGGAGCCCGGCTTTTACTTCGGAAAGGATGGTCGGACGGCTCCCCATGAGGTGCTGACCCAGCGTACCGGCCGCATGGCGTTCGGTCACTCGGAGTTGAACGGCGTGCAGGAATGGTTCGGTGGCGTGGAGAATGGCACACGCGCGATGCAACAAGTACTGGAGGTAATCTGATGGCCGCGAATGCTCGGCATGCCCTGTGCTCATGCCTGACGGTCGCCGCTGCGTCGTTAGTGCTCTGCACGAGTCACGCGTCCGAGGCGCCTGTAGCGCCGGTCGCCATGGACGCGACCCTGCTGCGCGGCTTGGGGCTGCAGCGAGTCGCTCCGTACAGGAAGGATATTACCCTATCGGGTCTGCAGAGGCTCTCGGCCTCACAATTGTTCGAGGGTGCGATCACAATCGACGTCTGGGAAACCCAAGACGGCGGAACGCTCCTCTTGAAGGATTATCCCTTCGATCAATACGTCCATGTGCTGCACGGCTCGACGACCCTTACCCCGGCGGGTGGTCGCGCCCGTTCGTTCGCGGCTGGCGATTCGTTCGTGTTGCCGCGAGGGTTCCGCGGAACCTGGACGGTGAGCAAGCGATTTCGCGAAATCCTGATCATCGAGTCAAAGTCACTGAAAGAGGGGATATCGCAATTCGAATAGTGCGTGACCGCGGATGTCCGCAGATGGAGCCGTCCCGATGAATTTCACCCCATCCGAGAAAGCGACGGGCCTTTGCGACCGCGTTCAAGAGTTCATGGACCGCTGGATCATCCCGCGAGTCGCGCTTTGGCGTGATGAGGTCGATCACGGAATATATCCCGTATCCTTCATGGAGGAACTCAAGGCGCGAGCTCGAGCGGAGGGACTATGGAATCTGTTTCTTCCGTCGCTTCGTGAGGATGAGCCGGGCTCGCGCCTGACGAATCTCGAGTACGCGCCCGTCGCCGAGGTCATGGGACGCGTCAGTTGGGCATCCGAGGTGTTCAACTGCAGCGCGCCGGATACCGGAAACATGGAGCTCTTGCATCTTTTCGCCTCGGAGGACCAACGCCGTCAGTGGCTCGAGCCATTGCTCGAGGGGCGGATTCGATCGGCATTTGGAATGACCGAACCGGATGTGGCCTCGTCGGATGCCGGCAACATACAGACTACGATTTCGCGGGATGGCGCTGATTACGTGATCAACGGCCGCAAGTGGTACATCACGAACGCCGCGCATCCGGCCTGCGCGCTGATGATCGTGATGGGAAAGACCGATACGCTGGCGGACCGCCATCTGCAGCAGAGCATGGTAATCGTGCCGATGGCGGCGCTGGGTCTCAAGGTGGTACGGAACCTGACCGTGATGCACCACCATGCGCCGCACGGACATTGTGAGGTCGTGCTGCGCAATGTCCGGGTGCCCACGGAGAACTTGCTCGGATTGGAGGGCCGGGGGTTTGAGATGGCGCAGGCGCGGCTAGGGCCTGGGCGCGTGCATCACTGCATGCGGGCGATTGGGCAGGCGGAGCTCGCACTCGAATTGATGGTTGAGCGAGCGAAGGATCGCATCGCCTTTGGCAAACGTCTGCATGAGCATGGGGTGGTAGCCGACTGGATCGCGCAGTCGCGGATCGAAATCGAGCAGGCGCGCTTGCTGGTATTGAAGACCGCGTGGCTACTCGACACCGCGGGGGCGAAAGGCGCGCGACTCGAAGTCTCCATGATCAAGGCCATCGTTCCCAGCTTGTTGACTAGGGTCGCCGACAGGGCAATGCAGACCTTCGGTGCCATGGGTACGGGTCCCGATACACCTCTGGCGGAGCTATGGACAGAAGGCCGGGCCCTGCGGATCGCAGACGGGCCCGATGAAGTGCACAAGCGCACCATCGCACGCCTCGAGGTCGAGCGCAGCCACGCGCGTCGCGCGACGACGGCTCGATATCTGCTGCCCCCCGACCCCGGGCTTAAGGGAGAGGGCAATGGAGCTGTTTGATCTGCGCGGTCGAGTGGCAATAGTCACGGGATCTTCGCGAGGCATCGGCAGGGCGATCGCCGAGCGCCTTGCGGAACATGGCGCTCGCGTCGTGATTTCCTCGCGCAAACCAGATTCGTGTGCCGCGGTGGCCGAGGCTATCAACCAGCGACACGGTGCGGGGGCGGCCGTTGCGATTCCGGCCAACATTTCCTCGAGGATCGAGCTTCAGTCGCTCGTCGACAGGACTCGCGCCGAACTGGGCCCGATCTCCCTTCTGGTCTGCAACGCCGCATCCAATCCCTATTTTGGACCTATGGAGGGCGTCAGCGACGAGCAATTCCACAAGATTCTGGACAACAACTTGATTGCGAACCATTGGCTCATACAAATGGTGGCCCCAGACATGTGCAAGGCCAAAGACGGGGTCATCGTTGTGGTCTCATCGATCGCTGGCCTGCGGGGCTCGGCAACGATTGGGGTCTATGGGATTTCCAAGGCGGCCGACATGCAGCTCGTTCGGAATCTGGCAGTGGAACTGGGACCCCACAACGTTCGGATAAATTGCCTCGCGCCGGGCGTAATCAAGACCGATTTCTCGAGAGCGCTGTGGGAAGATCCGTGTACGAGAGCGCAAATGGAGACGCGTACTCCGCTGCGGCGCTTCGGGGAGGTAGATGATGTCGCAGGGATGGTCGTTTGCCTCTCCGGCGCAGCGGGCCGGTTCATTACCGGGCAAACATTAGTGATCGACGGCGGCGATACCATTGGCTGAGGAACCAGGGCGGGATCATGCCGATCAGACTTGCTGAGCGCGCCACTGATACCTATCAGTATCCGCTTCTGATCCGGCATCTGCTGCATACTCCCCTGGCGACGGCATCGAGTCAGGAGATCGTCTACCGCGACCGCTGCCGCTACACCTATGCGACATTTGCACAACGAATCGAGTTCTTGGCGGCCGCACTGGCGCGACTCGGCGTGGAACCGGGGACCACAGTCGCCGTCATGGACTGGGATAGCCATCGCTATCTGGAATGCCTGTTCGCAATCCCGATGATGGGTGCGGTGCTACAGACGGTCAACGTGCGGCTGTCCCCCCATCAGATCGCTTATACGATGAGGCATGCCGGTGCCGAGGTCGCATTGGTGAACCGGGAATTCTTGCCCCTGCTCGATGCGTTGCGAGATCAATTGCCAGCGCTGCGCGAGGTGGTCCTGATCGACGACACCACCTCAAACGAGGACCTTCCAAGATGGATATCGGGCGAGTACGAGCGGGCTCTTGCGGCAGCTGAGACTCCGTACACCTTCGAGGACTTCGATGAGAATGCCGTCGCGACCACGTTTTACACGAGCGGTACAACGGGCGATCCCAAGGGCGTGTGCTTCAGTCATCGACAGATCGTCTTACACACGCTGGCGTTGCTGGGTGCCTGCGCGAGCCCCGCTCATGGGCAGGCATTTCGTCACGGCGATGTCTACATGCCGATGACTCCGATGTTTCACGTGCACGCCTGGGGCAATCCGTATGTGGCGACACTGTTAGGCGTGAAGCAGGTGTACCCGGGGCGGTATGACCCCGAGGAGCTGGTGGCGCTGCGTGTGAGAGAGCGGGTGTCCTTTTCCCATTGCGTACCCACCATCTTGCAGATGGTGTTGAACGCCGCGCCTGAGACAGGCGCAGACTTGCGTGGCTGGAAGATCTGCATCGGCGGTGCCGCGCTGTCGGCGGGTCTCGCGCGAGAGGCGCTGCGGCGCGGCATCGACGTCTACGCCGGTTACGGCATGTCCGAAACCGGTCCGGTAGTCGCGATTTCGCGGCTCATCGACCCGCCCGGAGTACTCCCGGAGGAAGCCGAGATCGAGCGCCGCTGTCGCGCGGGCCTGCCGATTCCCTTGGTCGATCTGCGATTGCTCGAGCCTGATGGAAACGTCGCCACCCGTGGCGGCTTGCAGCGCGGCGAAATTACGGTGCGAGCCCCGTGGGCGACGCCGTGCTACGTCGGCAATCCCAAGTCGTCCGAAGATCTGTGGCGGGGCGGTTACCTTCACACGCAGGACGTGGCGCAAATCGACCCGTCCGGGTTCATACAGATCACGGATCGAATGAAGGACGTGATCAAGAGCGGCGGTGAATGGCTATCCTCGCTTCAGCTCGAGAACTTGATCTCGCAGCATCCGGCCGTAGCGGAAGTGGCCGTGATCGCCGTGACCGATGCAAGGTGGGGTGAGCGTCCGCATGTGTTGGTCGTGGCGCGACCCGGGTACCCGGGAGCATCGATCGCCCAGGACATTCGCGCTCATATTGAGGCGGCGGTCGCTACAGGGGCGGTGCCGCGCTACGCGGTACCAGAGAGTATCACGCTCGTCGATGCGCTCGAGCGCACGAGTGTCGGCAAGATCGACAAACGCCGGCTGCGCGAGCGCTACTCGTAACGGTTTGAATCACTCGGAGACCGACGCCTTGATGCGACGTACCATTGAATTCCTGCTCTTCGACTGGCTCGCGATCCATTCGCTTTGCGCCAGGGGGCGCTATGCGGAGCATTCCCGTGAGACTTTTACCGCGGTGCTCGATACCTGTGAACGGATCGCACTGACCCGATTCGCTCCCTTCAACCGCCTCGCCGACGTCGACGAGCCGCGCTTCGAAGCCGGAGCGGTGGTACTACCCCAGTGCGCGTTTGATACGGCCCAGGCATACGTAGAGTCGGGAATGCTGTCGGCGGCGCAGGATGTTGAGTGGGGCGGAATGCAGCTGCCGTGCGTGGTCGAGATGGCGGCCAATGCCTTCTTCTCTAAGGCTGGAATCGGGCTCGGCGGCGGCAGTCTGCTGACCACCGCAAACGCCAACTTGCTGATGGCCCACGGCACGGCGATTCAAAAAAGGGTGTTCGCGCAGAACGAGTATCGAGGCAGATGGTTCGGCACGATGTGCCTGTCGGAGCCTCAAGCCGGTTCCAGTCTGTCGGACATAGCTACGCGGGCAGTGGCGGACGGTCTCGATTACCGTGAAGATCCCCTGGGGCCGCGATATCGTCTGCGCGGCAGCAAGATGTGGATCAGCAACGGCGATCATGAGTTAACCGAGAATATCGTGCACCTCGTGCTTGCGAAGATTCCGGATGCCGATGGGCGCGTGATACCTGGGACGCAGGGGATCTCTCTTTTCATTGTTCCAAAAAAAATCGTGGATGCGCAGGGTCACCTGACGGGTGAGCGTAATGATGTGGCGACGGCCGGCCTGAATCATAAGATGGGCTACCGAGGTCTGCCGAATGCGCTGATCAATCTGGGCGAGGGACGGTATCCGGTACGTGGTGGGCCTGGAGCGATCGGCTATCGAGTCGGGGAGCCGGGTGAAGGCCTCCGGTGCATGTTTCACATGATGAACGAGGCGCGCATCGGCGTTGGGCTCGGGGCGGTGGCGATCGGCTACGCCGGGTACGAGGCAAGCGTCGACTACGCGCGCGAGCGGCGCCAGGGAAGGCCGATAGGTCCACGGGGCAAGGACCCGAGCTCCCCACCGGTCCGGATCATCGAGCATGTGGACGTGCGGCGGATGCTTTTGGCCCAGAAGTCCTACGTCGAAGGCGGTTTGGCGCTGACGCTCTACTGTGCGCGGCTCGTCGATGAGCGCAACACAGGGGACCCGCAAGAGGCGGATCGAGCACGAAAGCTGCTCGACATTCTGACACCGATCGCCAAGAGCTGGCCGAGCGAATGGTGCCTCGAAGCCAACAATATCGCGATACAGGTACACGGAGGGTATGGGTATACCCGCGATTTCCCGGTCGAGCAGCTGTGGCGCGATAACCGGCTCAATATGATTCATGAAGGAACGCACGGCATTCAGGCGATCGACCTCCTCGGGCGCAAAGTCGTTGCGGAGGATGGCGCAGGGCTCGCGTTGCTTGCGGCGACCGTCGGCCGGACGATCGAGCAATCGACAGTGCACCGGCATTTCCTCGCTTTCGGCGAGGCGCTTCGCGCATCGCTTGACCGATTGCTGCGCGCGACCGAGACCGCGTGGCAGACGGACATTCCCGAGGCAGCGCTTGCGAACGCCACCCCTTACATGCAGGCCTTCGGTCACGTGGTGATCGCCTGGCTGTGGCTCGATCTGGCGCGGGCGGCGCATGAGTCGCGACGCCTCCGCCGCAGTGCGCCCGAGGATGAGCATTTGCGCGGGAAGCTCCAGACCGCTCGCTACTTCTTTGAATACGAGCTGCCGAAGACGGATGCCTGGCTCAACGTCGTGGAGACGAGAAACTCGACATGCCGCGAGATGCGGGAGGATTGGTTCTTCGAATGAGCACATCCGTTGGCCAATTGTTCGACCTTAGGGGCAGGACAGCCCTGGTCACCGGCGGTTCGCGAGGGCTCGGTCTTCAAGTGGCCCAGGCGCTGGGCGAGGCCGGAGCCTCGCTCATCCTGACATCTCGAAAAAGCGCGGATCTTGAGCTGGCCGCCCGGAGGCTCGCAGAGCAGGGTATTGAGGCACACTGGATCGCTGCGGATGCCGGAACGGCCAGCGATGTGAGCCGGGTATGCGACGAAGCGATCGAGCGCCTCGGGCATGTCGATATCCTGATCAATAATGCCGGCGCAACCTGGGGCGCGCCGGCGGAGGACTATCCGATAGAGGCCTGGGACAAGGTCATGAACCTCAACGTGCGCAGCGCATTCCTTTTCAGCCAATACATCGCCAAGCACAGCATGATCGATCGGCGCTCGGGCCGAATCGTGATGATTGCATCCTTCGCAGCATTTGCCGGCGTCACCTCCGGTCGCGAAGCGGTAGCCTACAACACGAGCAAGGCCGCACTGGTGAATCTCACGCGAGCGCTGGCCGGGGAGTGGGGCGAATTCGGAATCACCGTTAACGCCATTGCGCCCGGCTGGTTCCCGAGCAAGATGAGCAATGCGACTCTGGAGTCCATCGGAGTCGATCGGCTGATGGCGCGGACACCGTTGCGCCGGCTTGGAGATGACGAGGACCTGAAGGGCGCCGCCATTCTGTTCGCGTCCAATGCTGGAAAGCACATCACGGGTCAGGTTCTCGCCGTCGACGGGGGAGCCTCAGCACTCAACGGCTGAGTCGTAGCAATCTAAATGGAGCTGACCCGATGACGCAATATCTGCCGGGACCCTGGGTGGATCCGGCCAGGATCGAGCCGAAGCCATGGCTCAATAACGATGGAATCGTGAAACTAATGGAGTTTCCCGTCCGGCATGCCGCGATGTCACGCCGGGCCTTCCATCTGTACTGGCAGCGGCACCATTCGCCAAACGTCATGAACGTCACGGCATTCTCGCAGTTCATGAGGAAGTACACGACGGCGCACGTCCTTCCCAGCAGCATTGCGGGGCTGCCCACGCTGTACCGGCAGTCCACGCCGTTCGAAGGAGTGTCCGAGGTGTGGATCAACAATCTTGAGGAGGTCGGTGCCTGGCTGAGCCATCCGCTATATGCCGAACTGATCCGGCCAGACGAACCTCGCTTCATTCGGCAGGACGGATGCGGCGAGTTTGTTATCGTGAAGGAGGAACATCTGCACGAGCCGACGCAGGATCTGGTCGAGTCCGGACTCACCAAGTTGTTCGTGTTGATCAGACGACCGCCAGGTCTTGACCACGATGTGTTTCACGCCGCGGCGAGCGAGTATGGACGACGGCTCATGGATCAACCGACCCTGCGCGGGATGCTACAAAAGTTCACGATCAGCCACCGATTGCGCGATCCGCTGCCTTCCGGCCTTGCGTTCGCCGATATCGAAATGGTATCGGAAATGTGGTTCGATCGCCCGGACCGTATTGCCAGTTTTTTCTCGCATTCGGCCTACGTGCAGTACGTGCATCCGCACGAAAAATCGCTTTTCGGTGCTTCGCACCCCCGAGTTCTGGCAGCCACAATTCACGTCGTTCACGACGAGTTCTCGTTCCAGCCGACAACGATGCAGCCGCTGCCATTCAACTGGAGCGATTGAATCCCGCACAGCTCGGCTGCGCCGACACCGGCGCTTCTAGCGCGAATGGTATTTGTTTGGCCTACTAATGTTCCAATAAAAAAGGTCATATTAACGAATAGTAGCCAAATAGCAGGTACATCGTTTGACCAATATAGGCCAGTGGCTTAATATATGGATTAGTCGATTCCAGCTCGATATGGGGGATAGATGCACACCAAGAACGTCGTCGGCTCGCTGATTCTATTGTTATTGAATGCCGTATCGCAGTCTGCCGCGGCGAGCCCAGCGAGTGACAGCTTAAAACCGCGGCTCGAGCATACGGCGGTCTGGGTAAAAGACGTCGACAAGACGAGCAATTTCCTATCCTATGCACTGGGCTGGCGGCGCCATCCCTTGAAATTTGGGGTAGCTGCCGATTCGAGAGTCTATGGCGGAATGAAGTTGGCGTTCGTAGATGCAAATGGCCTCTGGCTGGAGCTCGTCGAACCGACCTCGCCCGGTCCGGGGATGGATTTTCTCAAGCAGAAGGGCAACGGTTCCCTTGTCGAACTCGATTTCTTCGTCGACGACTTCGATACGGCGGAAGCCGCGGTGCGAACGATGGGGATTCAACCCATGGGCATGGATGGCAAACCAATGGTGAATGGCGGTCGGCTAACCGAATGGGCGATCAAGGACGGCAAGCGTGTTCGCGGGGATGAACGCCTGCTTTACATGCCGATGGATGTGAGTCGTGGCACGAGCGTTGAGATCGGCTGGGAGTATCCGAGCGGCGTTGTGCTGTTGCGCGATGCGACCTGGAAGGAGGGCGAACGCACGCCTCGCTCGGGTCCGCGGGTCGACCACGTGGTTGTGTTGGCGCAGGATCTGGAGAAGACGGCCAAATTCTATACGGATGTTCTCGGTCTACGGCGCAATCCGCGGAGCTCGGGGTTTCCCCGGCGCTGGATGGGATTGGGCGCCGACCGGCACGCGTGGATCGACGGCGGCGACGGTACCTGGATTGAGCTTGTGTCGCCCGCTCCGGGTAGTGCGGCGGCGAAACTTCTCGAGAATCCTCGGTTCGGCGATGGAGCCATCCTCGAGCTCGACGTCGAGGTTCCAGATGCCGATACATTTTACGACCGGATGAGGGCGAAGGGCCTCACCATGACGGCGGGCGATTCGACCGCCCTTGCCGCCGGCGAGAAGTCGGTCGTGCTGCCAACGGGTGACCGATTCAGCTATTTCCCACAAAGTGCCAGCCAGGGTATGCGGATCATGGTGTTTCAGCGCGGGTCCGCGGCGAGCAGTCTCTTACCCCAGCCGCGCGAGCTTCGCCGGAGTGGTGGTACCCAAGGATCGTGAGAGAAGCCGTAATCGTCTCAACGGCGCGGACGCCCATTGGCAGGTCGTACAAGGGCGCCTTCAACAACGTCAAGTCGCCCACACTGCTAGGTCATGCCATCGCAAATGCGGTGAGCCGGGCGCAGGTGGAGGGCGCCGAAATAGATGACGTGGTCATGGGTTCCGTCCTGAGCGGCGGAACGGCGGGCATGAACGTGGCGCGCCTGGCCGCTCTTGCGGCCGGCTTGCCGCCGTCAGTTGCTGCCCAAACCGTGGACCGGCAATGTGCCTCCGGCCTCATGGCTGTGGCAACCGCGGCCAAACAGATCATGGTTGACGATATGGAAGTGGTCGTAGTTGGCGGGCAAGAGAACATATCCGCGGTGCAGGTACCGTATATGGATTGGGTTGGACGCGAGATCGATCCTGCGGTGACGATGCACGCTCGGCACGCCTATATGCCGATGCTGAGAACAGCAGAGTTCGTCGCGCATAAGTACAAGGTTTCACGCGAGGCTCAGGACAAGTATTCCCTCGCGTCGCAGCGCCGAACAGCCGCCGCCCAAGACGCGGGCCGATTCGACGCCGAGATCGTCCCCATGTCGACAAGCATGCGGATTGTCGATGGGACCACAAGGGAGGAAACGCTGCGCGAGATTACCATCTCCCGGGACGATGGTAATCGCCGTGATACCACGATTGCGGGACTCCAGAGTTTGAAAGCTGTAATTGATGGCGGACTCATAACAGCCGGTAACGCCAGCCAGCTGTCCGACGGTGCTTGCGCGTGCGTCTTGATGGAGCGTGGTCTTGCGGAACGGCGGGGCCTGTCGCCGCTGGGTCTATACCGGGGCCTTGCGGTCGCGGGATGTGCCCCGGAGGAGATGGGGATCGGGCCAATCTTCGCGATCCCGAAGCTCCTCGATCGGCACGGCCTGAAGATCCAGGATATTGGTCTTTGGGAGCTGAATGAGGCCTTTGCATGTCAGGTTCTCTACTGCCGTGATCGTCTCGGTATCGACCCTGAGAACTACAACGTCAACGGCGGCGCCATCGCAATTGGACATCCCTATGGCATGACGGGAGCCCGGCTCGTCGGACATGCGCTGATCGAGGGAAGGCGGCGAGGCGTCAAGTACGTGGTAGTTGCAATGTGCGTCGGCGGTGGCATGGGTGCGGCGGTGCTGTTCGAAGTGGGAAGGTGAGTAGAATTTCCCAGCGAACGATCAAATCGTTCGCTTGTCCACGGACTTCCAGAGATTGCCACCGGTGCGTGGTGGCTTCGGCGGGGGCTTCATCTCAAATTGTCGAAAACTATTACTTTGGAATCAGCGTGTTACGTTACGAATGTGAGGGCTACACGGCCCACCACTCAGTCGAGCCCGTCCGCCAACGGGGAACGAGACTCGATCGAGTCTCTTCTCACTTGAACCGCACGCGAGCGTCGATTCCTGCCGTCCGCGGCTGATTGATCACGAAATGCGGCTGGCCTGGAATTTCCGCTCCGATCATAACGGCGTCTGCGAGATTGGCGTGCTCGTTGGTGAGATTCTTGACGAACAGGGCGACCTCGTAGCGTTCGTTGCGCCCGCCGAGCCGGACATCCCCAATGTTGTAAGCCGGCCGATAAAGCGGCGTCACCTGAGTATTCACGGAATAACTACCGCTTACATGACTGTAGTCGAGGCGGGTGAATCCGGTCCAGCTCGCGGTCAGGGGCCGCTCGTATTCGACGTTGCTCGCGACGGTGATCTCCGGCACGTTGTATACGGGGCTACCCACCGTCTGCGGACTGCCGGCTCCTTGCTGGGTAATGCGGGCGTTCGTGTAACCGACTCCGAGGCCGAGCGTGAGCTCTGGAATCGGCCGCCCGCTGAATTCAAGCTCGAATCCGGTACTGCGAGCGGCGCCCGAATTGCCCGTGATGCCATAGCCGCACAGCGGCAGTGAAATCTGCTGCTGAATGTTGCTCCAATCGATCCAGAACCCGGCGCCGTTCAGCGTAAACCGACGCTCGGCGAAACTCGACTTGAATCCAACCTCATAGCTCCAGAGCTCGTCGGACTTGAAGGTCGCCACCTGCGAGGCGGTCAAGTGGTCGTTGGCGAGATCCTGGTCGCATCCTGTCGGCGGTGGCCCGGGAGGCAGCGCGATGTTGTTGCCGCCCTCGCGGAAACCCTTCGCGCCGCTTGCGTACACCAACAGATCGGGCGTCACCTGATATTCCAACAGGTACCGGGGTGTGAAGCCGCTCTCGGTGGTGGACGGGGCGAGGTAGGTGCTCGGGATGAATCCATAGAACGCCCCGTTCGTGTACTGGTGGAAGGTAGCGATGTCGCGAAACCAACGCACACCAGCCGTCGCCTTGAGATTGGGCAGTATGTCGTACGATAGATCGCCGAATACGGCCTCCTCGGTGGCCTTTCGCGAGTCAATGAAGGACAAAATAAGATCGCTCGGAGAGCCCGTGGCCGCGCCGAACCCCGGCGCACTCCACTCGTAGTCTCGCGGGCGCGTGCTCTCCGAGTAGAAGGCTCCCAATATTGTCTGCAAGGGTCCGGAGAAGGTGGACGCGAAGCGCACTTCTTGCACGAACCGCCGCAGATCGATCTCGCGCGTAATAGGTGACGCAATCGGATTCGCCAGGCCGAAGGCATACGCCGTAAAGTCGGTGTCATCCTCGGTCTCGAACGTCTTGCGATCGAAGTAAGCGGTCGAGGAGACGAACGTGCCGAACGGCGCCGTATAGTTGATTGCGAGGCTGTCGAGCCACCATTTGTCCGTTCCCCCCTCGCGAACGTCGAAGACTTGACGCTGCAGGAGATTGTCGGCGTTGCCGAGTGCATAGGGGACCCCATCCTCGACAGTCTCTTGGTACATGACTCGTGGGGTGATCGCAAGCCCCCCGAGAGGCTCCCATCGGAGGGCGATCTGGCCGCCGTAGTATTCCATGCTGCCGATGTCGTGGAGAATCGATGTCGGAGGTGCCGACTCGGGGCCTAGGCCTTTGTCGAAATACCCACTGTCGAACTGATAGAACCCACTGGCCCGCACGGAGAGGACGTCGCTGACGAGCGGCAGGTTCACGTCGCCTTCCGTGATCCCATTCGCGGAGCCGTGGTCGGTGTCCGACGTGCCGACATGCACTTGTCCGCTGAACGCGCTGGCGTCCGGCTGCGCCGTGATGATTCGGACCGTGCCACCCATCGACTCCGCACCGTAAAGGGTGCCCTGCGGGCCGCGCAGCACCTCGATGCGCGCCACGTCAACAATGTGCGGATCGAGGGTCTCGAGCACCGGTATATCGTCGATGTAGACGCCGGTTGTATTCGAACCCTGAATGCCGCGCAGCGCGATGCCTCGGGCCGCGAGCGAGCCATCTGCGGAATCGATCGCGAAGGAAAGATTCGGAACGGAATTTCCGTAGTCGAAGAACTGCTCAACCCCTTTCGACTCGAGCTGCTGCGCCGTCAACGCGGTGATGCTGAGACCGACGTTCTGCAGGTCCTCGGAACGTTTGGTGGCAGTGACAACGATTTCCTCGAGCGACTCACTGCCCGCCGTTGCGGCCGTATCAGCTGCCGTCTGCGCCCTGATCGGAGCGGCGCCGAGCGCGGCGACAGCAAGGCTCAACGTGATCGAGCACGGTCGGACATATCGAATAATGCTCACCCGAATTCTCCCAATTGCGTCGTTATACGTTGCACCTCGGGAGTGCAATCGTTCGTTTGGCTCAGGCAAGGTACCGGAGGGAAAAGCAGCTCGGAAGTACTTTTCTGTCATCTGCATATACGACCGAAGTATCGAAATACAATTTCACGGAGCCCCGGTGACACCATTGCAGGCTCGGGACGACGCGACCGCTGGGAGCTTGTATGCTTGCCTGCCCAGCTTGGAGAATGTCATGTCGACCGACGAACTACCTTCGCTAACGCTCGAGCGCATCCAGCAGTCTCTGGATGAATCACCTTTTCAACGGCCGTTTCGTTTCCGAGTTCTCAGCTTCGACAGCGCCGTGGGAGTCGTGGAGATACAAATGGATTTCGTGCCCGCCGCCGAGCGCAGCGCCGACACGCGGCAGTTTCACGGGGGCGCCATCGCGAGCCTCATCGACATCGCGGGCGACTATGCGCTGTTCGCGCGGCTCGGTCACGGTGTTCCCACCATCGACTTGCGCATCGACTACTTGCGTCCGGCGATCGATACGGGCCTCATCGCACGCGCCGTGGTGCGCAGGGTAGGGCGCACGATTGGGGTCGTTGATATCGAGGTGACGGCCACCTCCGGCAAGACGATCGCCCTCGGGCGCGGAACTTACGGTGTGCAGGACCGATGAGGCCGGACGCAGGCTCAGCGCACCGCGCCACTCGTCGATGGTTTGCGTGACTCTACGGTGCCGAGAAACTGAATGACCTTGCCCCAAGCATCGTAGGAGCCCTCGCAGTTCTCGTTGGGGAGCCCGCCGGTCGCCTCGAAGTCCTTCGCGACCGGATGAAAGACGAAGGAAGAGAGCGGCCCGCCGGTTCCGACTCGCGCGATCAAGTGACCGGCGCCCGGATAGATATACACATGCGCGAATTGCGCCTTTCCGTGTGCCGCGAGGCGTCGGCGAATCTGTTCCGCGCCGATGAATGAGGGCCACATCTGGTCGGCCCCGGCGCCGATCGCGATGAGCGGACCCGACATGCGCTCGAATGGTATCCCGGCAAACGCAGCGGCTTGAGGATCACTCCAAGTGTTTAGATAGTATGGCGTGCCGACGAATCCGGGCGGTTCGTGAGCACTCATCTCGTCGTCCGCATTGTTCGAATCCGTCTCTCCTCGATCTGCGGGCAGCGGCTTGCCCTCGAGTGTCCAAGCCGCCTCAAGGGCTTTGAGTCCTGGTGCGAATGCCCCGTTGCTGAGATGCGAGGGGACGTAAAGGAGCGCAGCGGCGAAAACGTCGGGAAAATAGCTCGCCGCCAGTCCTGCCGCCTCGGAACCACGCGACGTGCCCATGATAGCCACCCGCTTTGCGCCCGTGCGTCGCGCGAGCCATGCGCCGCCGGCGCGCACCGTCTCGAGCGGGATCGCGCGTAGCGTCGGGGGCAGATCCTTGTAGTCGAACAGCCCTTGGGCAAGCGCCGGATGTCCGCGTGCGGCCAGCAGAGCCGCTTGCGCGAGCGGCAGGCCACCACCGGACCCTGCGAGCACGAGCACCGGGATGTCGGATGCCGCGCCGGCGGGCGGCAGGTAGAACACGCCGCGCACACCGCCTTCCTCGTGCACTTCTTCGGCGCGTGTGGCAGGCCCGTAGCTGCGTGTCGCCGTCGCGGAGGCCACGAGCTCACCTTGGATGCGGGCGCTCAGCTCGACGCGGTACTCGGCGGCGACGTCGAGCTGAGGCGCGGTTCCGAGCTCCGGATGGGTGGGCAGCTGTCCGAGGTAGTCGGCGAGCTCGGAGGGCCGCACCGGCAGTGCCGAGCACCACAATCCGTGCGAGCTCACGCCCTCATAGCTGCCGCCGAGCGACGGCGCGACATCCGTATCGACTCGGCCGTCGGCATCAGCGGCAAACTCGCCCACCGCGGTCCAGCGCCGGCCATTGACATCGAGCCGCTCGGCGGTGAGTGTCACCCGTGAGCCGGGGAGGGCGTCCCGAAGGACCACATGAAAGGGTGCATCGATGAGGCCCGCCTGCGGAGAGACGGACAGTTGTGCTGCGCCCGCGATGCCCACGAGTCCGGCGGTGAGTGCGGCGCAGGCTGATTTTTTCATCTCATCACTCCAGTGGTGCAGGGGGAGAACCTTTTAAGATCAAAGCGCGACTCGGCCCTTCGGGGTTTCGAGGACCAGCACAAATCCCGGGCTCTCGGCCTGTACGGTGTCGATGGGAGTTCCGAGCTCCGCCAGGATCGCACGCAGTCGAGCCGCTTCGGGATGTCTGACAGCAAACTCCTGCAGTGTAAGGGTCTCCTGTTTGCCCGCTTGCGTGATGGTATCGGCGGGGTGAGGCGAATCAAGCCAATCGATGAAGAACGGAAAGGCGAGGTCCAATCCGTCGACCTTCGGTGCCAGCCATTGCCAGTGCAAGGCGATGCCCTCGGGCGTCGTTCGACCGTTGGGGGCGACCTGCGCATCCTTCCATCCGCTATCCAGCGCCAGGCTGGCAAGACTAGTCAGCGGTCGCGGGCTTCGTAAGCAATAGGTCAACACGGCAAGCTCGCGCGTCGCGTGGGCAATTCGACACCACAAGTCATCCGCGGCATTGGGCGGCCCGGTGGGCGCCAGGATCTCCAGATAGCAACGCGGGCCGATCCGCGCGAGCGCATTGTGGGTGCGCCCGCCTGCATGCACGCCACCGAGGCGCGGGCGCACACCGGTTAACGCCTCGAAACGACGCGCGCCCGCATCGAGATCGCGGCAGACCAAAACGATGTGATCGAGATAGGGGTACATAATGGCTCTAGAGGAAGGTCAGAGGCTGCGGCCCGCTTGTTTTGCGAGCCGCTCGGCCTCCGCTGTCAAAGCGGTGCGATCGATCTTGTGCGTGCCCGATACGGGAAGGTCGGCGATAAATTCGATAAAGCGCGGATGCGCATAAGCGGGGCCTTCCGCCAGAGTATATCGCTTGATCTGCGAAGCCGTCGGGTGGCTGCCGGTGCGCGCCACGATGAACGCGACCGGAATCTGCCCTTTGATGTCGTCGGGCGCCGCGACCACGATAGCTTGGGCGACATCGGGGTGCCGTTCGAGCAGTTTCTCGATCTCGCCGGGATAGACGTTCTCACCGCCGCAGACAAACATGTCGTCTGCGCGGCCCACGAAGAAATAAAAGCCCTGCGCGTCGCGCCGCATGACATCGCCGGTGACATACCATCCCTCACGCATGCGTGAGGCCGTCGCCTGTGGAAGATTCAGGTAACCCTGCATGAGCGCCCGGGTGCGCAATGCGAGCACGCCTTCATCGGCGGATTCTCCGTCGACCAGCGCGCAATCGATATCGGAGAGCGGATAGCCGATCGAGAGTGGCGGACGCGCCAATCCTTGTGGGTGTGGTCCGAAGACCGCCGGACCGGCCTCCGTTGTGCCATAACCGTTCTCGATATCCGCGTTGGGAAACAAGGACTTCACCTGCCCGAGAAGCGCATCCGTGAGCGGCGCCGAGCCTATCGTGACATGTTGCACGCTGGTCAGATCGAGCCGCTCGATCAACTCCCGTTCCCGGACCATGAGCGCGAACATGGTCGGGATACCCGACAGAAGCGAGCAGCGGTATCGGTCCACAGTCTCGAGATAGCGACGCGCCGCGAAGCGAGGCAACATGATCACCTCGACTCGCTCGGCGAGCGCCACGGAAATATTGAAGAGCGCGTTCATGTGGTAAAGCGGCGCCACGATGAGGGTCTTCGCGGTGGGGACCTCCGTGCCGAGCGGGACAAGATAATGCTCGATCGCCCAAACCTGACCCGCATGGGTGAGTGGCACGCCTTTCGGCCGTCCGGTCGATCCCGACGTGTAGAGGATCTCGGCCAGCAAGGCCTCATCGGGTTGCACGGCCTCGGCTGTCCCCGCGTCCAAGAAGTCATCGAACCCCTCTTTTCCTGTGGCGTCGAAGTCGATCGCGGGTGTGCCCGGGGGGACCATCGAGCGGCGTGTGGCGTCGCAGAAGCTCAGTGTTATCTCGCTGTCCTTGAAGATGTACTCAATCGTCGCCGCCGGCAGTTTGTGGTTCACGGGTACTGCCACCGCGCCGAGGCGCATGATGCCAAAGTAACAGGCGAGGAACTCGTAGCGATTTTCGGCCAGGATCCCGACGCGCATCCCCCGTGCGATCCCGCGTCGCGCAAGTCCGCGGCTCACCGCCTGACACAGCGCGTCGAGCTCGAACGCGGTCAATCGGCGCGGACTTGCCTCGTCGCGCAAATCGATGATCGCCCCGCATTGGCCATGCGTCGGTAGTCGCAATAGATCCCCGAGGTTGCCGGGAGACGACATAATCATTACAACCGTAGGATCACTTTGCCGACGACCTCGCGTCGCTCGAGCAGACTCTCACCCAGCGCCGTCTGGTCGAGCGGCAAGACCCGATCGATCACCGGCGATAGGCGCCCCTCAGCTACGAGGCCCAAGAGGGTCGAGAGATCCTCCTTCAGCCACCCATCCGAGCCGATCAGGGTGTGCTCGTAGGTCCACCAGTAGCGCGCATCGAGCGAGAGATTGAATCCGGCGGTCGCTCCACAACAGAGGATGCGGCCGCGCAGTCTTACGCAGCGTTGAGTATCCGGCAACGTATCCCCGCCGGTGAAGTTCACCGCCACATCGACGCCCCCCGCGCCGCTGGTGCGCGGCTTACCGTAGATCTGCTTGACGAACTCGAGGAATGGGCGGTCGGCATAGTTTCCGACGTGGGTTGCACCGATTTCCCTGAGCCTCTCGAGCTTCGCGTCGCTGCCTGCAAAGGCGAGCACCTCAGCGCCCACCAAGCGCGCGATCTGCACGCAGGCGACGCCCACCCCCCCACTTGCGCCGAGAACCATCACGCGCTCGCCGGCGGTGAGCGCACCCCGGGTGATCAGCATCCGATAGGCGGTACCGTAGGCAAGGGGAAGGGCGGCGGCCTGCTCGAAAGTCACTTCGGGGGGAATCTCGACGAGCATGGAGGCGCCCGCGATGCAATACTCGGCCCGGCCGCCGTCGGTGGTTTCACCCAGCATTCCCATGCGGTCGGCATCGCGCATCACCGGATCGATCAGCACTCGCTTGCCGAGCCAGTGGGCTGGCACCCCTTGGCCGAGGGCATCGACCGTGCCCGCGATGTCAGAGCCCACCACCACGGGCAGCTGGATTTTGATGCCGGGCATCCCGCGGCGCGTGAAGACATCGTGGAAATTAATCGCCGTGGCGGCCACCTTGACGAGCACTTCGCCCGCTGCGGGCTCCGGGCGAGGGTAGTCGGACCGCAACTGCAGAACCTCGGGACCGCCATGGGCGGTGGTCAGGACGGCTCTCATCGCATCAACGCCTCGCTCATACCGGGCGCATACGATATCACCGCAACTCTTGACGATCAGCAGATCGCTTGCGCTTTTCGGGCATATGCATCGACCGGAAAAGCATTAGCTCGGTCGAATCGCTCATGGAATCATCAGACGAGAACTATATCGCCACAAGTTCGGAGCTCTCCATGCACACTCGACTGTGCGCGATCACCGCGTTTCTGACGCTCGCATTGCCCGCGTTCGGCGCCAAGCTGGTCATCAGTGACGTTCGAATCCTCGACGGCAACGGCGGGCCGCCGATCGAGCAGGGCGTGATTGTGATCGATGGTCGACGCATCGAGGCGGTCGGGCCGCGGTCCGCCGTCCGGATACCCGCGGGCGCGAAGCACATCGCGGCGAACGGCAAGACGGCCCTGCCGGGGCTTGCTGACATGCACGTGCATCTGCTGGGCGGCACGAACGGCGTCGGGCTCGATATTCTCGGGTATCAGAAGTACCTGAATGCATTGCTTTACGCAGGCGTCACCACCGTCATGGATACCGGCAACGTGGTGCCCTTCATCTTGCAGCTGCGTGCGGAGGTCCAGGCGGGACGGGTACTCGGCCCTCGGATCTACTGCGTGGGTCCCCTGGTGGACGGCGCCGACCCGGTATGGCCGGCGCTTTCGGTCGCCGTTGCCTCCAAAGATCAGGTGCCGCGGATCGTGGCGACGCTTGCCGAGGAGCAGGTCAATTTTGTGAAGCTGTACGTCGGCTTGTCGGATCCTCTGGTACGTACGCTTTCCGCGGAGGCCGGCAAGCACGGCCTGCGGACGATCATCGATCAGTGGACCCGAAACGGCTCGGCGGATATTGCGGGCGAGGGCATCGCGGGCTTCGCGCATTTCCCCTCGCATCGGATCAGCGACGAGACGATTGCGACACTGAAAGCGCACCAGGTGTTCTTCATCTCGACCCTCGCGGTCCAGGAATCGGCTCTCGGCCGCCGGTTTCGCGATCTGAGTTTCCTCGATAATCCGCTGATCGCGGACACCACGCCGAGGGCCGCGCTCGACGGGTTGCGCCAGGAGTATGGGAGCCTCACCGCCGAGCAGCTCTCCGAGAAGAGCACTTTCACGAATCTTGTGGATATGAAGGGTGCGGAAAGCAACGTCCCCCGCCTGCGGGATGCGGGAATCTTGTTCGCGGCCGGCACCGATGCGGTCTATCCGGGCGATTTTCAGGGAGAAGGCTTGCATCGCGAGCTGGAGCTTCTGGTAGAGTCCGGCTTGTCGCCGCTCGAGGCGATTACAGTCGCCACCAAGAACGCGGCTGCGATCGTCAAGGCCTCGAGCGAGTGGGGCACGATCGAGCCGGGCGAGCTCGCCGACGTCATCCTCGTCGATGGCAAGCCAGATCAGACGATCGGGGATACCCGCCGGGTGGTCACCGTCATCAAGGAGGGCAACATCCTTGACCGCGTCGCCTTGCGTCTAGACCACAGCCACATTCCCGATTATCAGGAGACGGGCTCATCGATGGCGCCGGTGTGGCAGACCGCGCCCGAGCCCGCGAAGCGCGATTGACGGGCCAATGACACCCGAAATTCCGCCGACCATCGAGCGTTCATGACCCTTGCTCCGCCGACCACCGTGGGCTCGCGGCCCTGGCAGTTGCCGGCCGGTGCACGCTTGGTGATCGGCTTCGAATTCGCCGAGCGGGTGGGCTTCTACTCCATGGTGTCGCTGCTCGCGCTATTCCTTACCGCGAGCCACGCGGCCGGCGGATTCTCGTGGCAGCCGGCACCCGCCCTGACACTGGTCGGCGTATTCAGCGGGCTCATGTACGCGCTGCCGATGGTCGGCGGCTGGATCGCGGACCGCGCCCTAGGCCATCGTCGCGCCCTGGCGATCGGAGGCTCGCTGCTGTTTGCCGGGTACGTCGTGCTTACGGCATCCACGTGGATCGCGGGCACCTTGCTGCGCTCGGCAGATCAGCCGCTCGGGCTCTGGCCCACCCCGGCCGGCGTGGGGCCTGCATACGCATGGGCGCGGATCGCCTTTTGGTCGGGGCTCGCAACGCTCGTGATCGGGAACTCGCTGGTCAAAGCGACACTCGTGGTCGTGCTCGGCGACAGCTTTGCGGGCGACGATCAGCGCCGAGAGTCGGCCTACGCGTACTACTACGCAGGCATCAACTTGGGCGGGCTCGTCGCCGGATTTTTGGCCGGCAGCGTTGCCGCGACAGCCGGCTGGCCGATGGCCTTCGGCATGTCGGTACTCGCGATGGGGACGGCTTTGGTCGCGTATTTCGCCCGCCGCCATCAGCTGACGCACACTTCTTCGCGTGCACCGTCGCCGCAGCTGCTCGCGGCCGTGCCCGAAACTGACGAAGGCGGCAAACTCGTGCGTTTGAGCATCCTCGCCGTGTTCGCGATCTTGCTCCTCGTGTATGCGGCGGGCTCCTTCCAGCTCTGGGGTACGATGTCGCTGTTCATCGAGCGATCCGTCGATCGTCACCTCGGCCCGCTGGAGATTCCGACGCAATGGTTCACTTCCGTGGAATCGGCGGCGCTGATTCTCGCGGCGCCGGGCTTTGCGCTGTTATGGGCTTGGCTCGCGCGAAAGGGCCATGAGCCCGACACACTGTTAAAGTATGTCCTGGCGCTCGTGTTGGGTGCCGCGGGCCTTTTCTTTTTCGCCGCGACGGCCGCGAATATTGGCGGGGGCGCGAAGCCGGGGTGGTTGGTGCCCGCCGTGGGAATTGCCATCCAGGCCACGGGCGAGGTGGCGGCCTGGACGGTCACCTATGGGCTCGTCTATCGCCTCGCACCGCGGCGCATGGTCGCGGCCATCATGGGTGCCTTCTACGCGCTGACGCTTGGACTCGGCGCCTACCTGGCGGGTTGGCTCGGCACGTTCGCCGAGCGCCTCGGTTACGGGCGCTATTTCTTCCTGCTGGGGCTGGGCACTCTGGGCTTTGCCGTGCTCGCGCTACTGATCGGCCCGCGGTTGCGTGCAGTGGCTGCTCGGCACGGGGCCGCACTCGAGGCCGTCACGGGGCAAAAATAATCGCGCCTCATCGCCCAGGCGAGACTGATCAAAGCGTACGAGCAGAGCCGCTGGCGCCCTCGGACGCCCACGCTTCCGGAGCTTTTGACCTATCCGACGGACCAGCACCGCCTCACGCGGACTCAGTTCGCCGAATTCCTGGGATGCCCGGTCGGGTCGGCGCGATCATGACGGGGAAGCGCGAGCGGCGGTCGTTGTAATGGCCAGTAGCAACTTGCATTGACCTCAAGAGATATGCAGGTACTTGTATAAGTATACAATTTCGTGCATATTAAGTCTCGATGAAACCGGTCATCTGGATGGGCAGCAGCAAGGGAGACTTAGTTGCTTTTCCAGAACAGGTTCGGCGCGAAATTGGCTATCAACTCGAGCATGTTCAGGAAGGCATGGACCCGGACGATTGGAAGCCCATACCTACCGTCGGCGCAGGGGTGCGTGAAATTCGTGTCCGAGAATTGTCAGGAACCTTCCGCTGTATTTATCTGGCGGCGCGGCCGGAGGGGATTTATGTCTTGCACTGTTTCCAAAAGAAGACCCAGAAGACTCGTCAGCAGGATTTGGATTTGGCACATAAGCGATTCAGGGCGATACAGGTAAAGTCATGAAGACTAAGAAAGTGGTGCGCGATCGCGATGAAGACGGCCCGCGTCATGTGACACCCGCGGGCCGCAGCGTGTTCTACGATCTGTTTCCGAAGGCAGAAGCCGACGAGCTGGTCATGCGTTCCACGTTGCTCAGAGGACTGGAACAATGGCTGAAGGAAAGCGGCCTGACTCAGACTCAAGCGGCAAAGGTGCTGGGTATCACACAGGCTCGGGTGTCCGATATCAAGCGCGGCAAATTCGGTCAGTTCAGTTTGGACATGTTAGTTCGATTGGCATCGAGGGCCGGACTGAAGCCAAGACTGAAATTGGCAGCGTGAAAGGGCGTTGATGTCCAATAGCGGCCGGAGACAGCCACTACTTGCGGGGGCCCCTAATGGGGGCCTCAACCGAAATCGGTCAAAAATATTTCCTGTTGATCAATAGGTTAGGTTAAGAATGTGGGGGCTACACGGCCCACCATCCAAAGACGTTCAGGGATGTCCAAGAACGTCCACTGCGGTACGAAAATAGCGAGAAAGCGCTTGGAATTTCGACCCAAAATTTGTTCTGCACATCCACCGATGTCCACTGCCGTTCAATGGCAGCCAGCCCTCGGTGGGGGCGCTGTGGTAGGTTTACGCGCGAATCTTCCCTACGATCTAATCTCTTCACGGATTTCTTCAATCGATGCATCTGACCTCGGCAGTCACGGACGGGCCGGTGGGACTGATCGCTACCAGGCTTGCACCCCCAGCAGTAGCCTTTATGCCAAGCGTTAACGGTTCGCCCGCGAAAGCCGGCGAAACGGCCTTGAAGCTGTAAGAGGCGATCACGGATCCCGGACGAAGTTGCAGCATATGATCGAGCAACAAGGTCGCCATCAACGGGCCCTGAACTACGAGGCCCGGATACGACTCGACATCACGGCTGTAGTCGACATCGTAGTGTATCCGATGCGCATTGAACATCAGTGCGGAGAAACGAAACAGCATCACGGAATCCGGCACCAACTCGCGAATCACCATACCGGCGGTATCGGTATTCTGGGCGGCCCGTACTGAGGGTGTACTGGGCGCGGCGGCCTCGCGGTAAACGAGGTCTTGTTCCTCGATGATGGCAGGAGCGCCGCCCTCCTCAGCTATTTCGTGTCGCAATGTCACAA